>Ga0255399_1002_pt1 | contig 27505 bp, 32 predicted proteins | sample ANMaggSSYBR01J13_FD_182115 | JGI IMG/M metagenome (GOLD analysis project Ga0255399, IMG submission 182115) | Sediment cell enrichment communities from methane seep in Santa Monica Basin, California, United Staets - ANME aggregate JGI... | ecosystem: Environmental > Aquatic > Marine > Cold seeps >...
CGAGGGAAGAAACGCATCTTTGGTTCCTGGGGGATGTTTTGATGCTGCCTGAATGGCTGCGGTATCCGCTTGCATTTTCCATTGGTGATATATTAATTAGTATGGGGGCATTCTGGCTCCTCTGGGAGTTGGGAAACCCCAATTCACATTCTATGGAGGTATCACCATGATTCAGCAAAAAACACTTATTCGAACCAAACCGGGGCTCAACGTAAACCAGGAACTAAGCCGCATCCTGTCCGCCGCGGTAATCAACAACCGCTTTCGGTCTCAGCTGCTCAACGATCCCTTATCAGCTGTTACCAGCGGTTACAGCGGAGAACGGTTTTCTCTTGAAAATGAAGAGATGCAGAAACTCCGTTCAATTAATGCCGGTAATTTAGCGGATTTTGCCGCTCAATTAACAAAATTGTAAATAATAAACAAAAAAGGAGAGTGAAATGAAAAAACTGGCTTATCGTGTATTTATTGGTGTGCAGCACAGCTGGAAATTAATGGTCCTGGTCGCAGCGATCGCCGTTTTCCTGCTCGCCGCAGGCGCACCTAATGCCACCATTGGCATCGGCAAATAATAAAAGAAGAAATAAGAAAGGAGAATTCAATGAATAAGAATTTGAACCAATGTATCAGCTTTTTGAACAGCAGCAAGGCAAAACTCATCATCACGGTGATCGCCATCGCGCTCTTCATATTGAGTGCGGCCGCGCCCAACGCTACCATTGGCATCGGCAAATAAATTAAATCAAGAAAAGGAAAATAACCATGTTAAAACAATTCAACGCAACATCCAGCCCGCGACAGCGGTTGGCAAGTCAGGAGTACAGCCGGATATTATCTGCTGCAGTGATCAACACAAGCTTCCGGCGCTTGCTCTTGAAAGATCCTGCCAAAGCAGTATCCGCGGGATACAGCGGAGAGAAATTTGACCTGCGAACGGAAGACCGCAAACGTCTGATCGGCATTCAGGCAGATTCCCTCGCCGATTTCGCTTCCAAATTAACTGAAATTTAATCCGATTAACACAAGGAGATTCAAGATGAAAAAGCTGCAAAAAGAAATGACCTTATTAGCAGGTATGCTCCACAGCCGGACAGCCCGTGTTTTTGTTGCTGTCATTGTGCTCGCATTATTCGTATTAGCAGCAGGAGCGCCCAACGCTACCATCGGTATCGGCAAATAAACCTGGTTGAAATAAAGGATAAGAAGATGAAGAAATTACAGAAGGTATTTACATTGGGCGCGTCCATTTGGCATGGTAAAACCAGGCGAATGATCGTCCTCGCATTAACAGTCGCGTTGTTTGTGCTCGCCGCCGGTGCGCCAAACGCCACCATTGGCATCGGTAAGTAATTTACCAAAAAATAAAACAAACCAGAATAACTGAATTATTGCGAATTCCAGTATAAAGCTGGGATATTCACGTCGCAAATCAACGTGAATTGAGATTGGCCTGAAATTATCAGGCGCTATCGATCTCTCGGTCGATTCTGCTTTTTGGCATACTTCTGGCAACACATGCCGTATAGAGAATATATGCCCTGGTCGTTGTATTAATATGAATATCAAATTACGATCATTTAAATTCGTCCCGGATGGAAGGTCTGAGGAAAGATGGACCGGTTAAATAATCTGAAATCCATCCTGATATCGAATACGCGTCCTTATTCGGACAGCAATTCGATCGCGGCTGACCTGGCAGGAATCATCGCCAGGAAAGGGAAACGCGTCGCATTGATTGACGCGGATTTGCGCCATCCGTATATGCATAAAGTCTTTGGTATCCCGAACCACAACGGCCTGGTGGATATCCTCGCCGGGAAGTTGCCGGTATCGAAAGCAATACAGCAAGTCAAGCAAAAAAATATTTCAGTCATAACCGCTGGCTGCTTACCAGAGGATGCGAGTGATCCACTGAATTCTCGGAGGATGAAAGACTTGATAAAACAATTGAAACGCGGTTTTAAAAAAGTAATCATTCACGGTCCGGCGTTCAGCTATCTGGAAGCATCATCGCTTGCCGGAATGGTAGATGGGCTCGTGCTGCTCATCCATCCAGGGCATGTGAAAACCCAGATGTACCAGGCCATCGTGGATAGATTCCAGATAAATGACACCAAGATTGTTGGCATTGTCATGCGTGACCAGCCCAAACACAATAACAGCCAATCCGTATTCATAAACCGCCTTTTGACCTTTGACCGTCAGACCCGGCAGTCTTATTAGAATTTTTTCCTTTCCCATTTTTTTGTTCTTTTTTCATTCGTTGTATACTGGTAAAAATTCAACCAGTATTTATATAAGGAGACGGATGGACCCCAAAGAAATTCAGGCAGGAGTGGAACGCATGCAGGCAATGGTGAGACCCTGGTACCAATCGCTTGAACAGCCGGCTGCCACACAGGAAAACGTGCTGCATAACCTGCTGCAGATTTACAGCCAGACTGAATATGGAAAAGACAACCAGGCAGAAAAAGCCGGATCTTATGGGGATTATGTAAATTCCTTCCCGGTGAAAACCTATGAGGATTACAAACCACTCATCGAAAAGGTCATGAGTGGGGAGACAAACCTGCTGCTGAATGAAGAACCAATCGGATGGGCAATCACCAGGGGAACAACCAAAGGGGAAAATAAATTTGTCCCGATGACCCCGACTGACATGAAAATGCGCGTGGCAGCGGGGAGGGCAGTTGTTAATTTTGCCCTATCCAATTCTCGCTTTGATGTGTTCCAGGGTGTCAATTTGAATTTGAATTTCCCATCAAAAGTTGGGACGGTAAAAGCCGGAGAAAGAAAATTGGATTATGGCTACAGCTCCGGAATTTATACTAAATATGTGTCGGCTCAAACACCGGTGCGTTCCAAACCATCACAGGATGAGATCGATACCCTCGGCGGCGGAAAGACGGTCCGTGATTGGGAGAAACGCTTCGACCTGGCATATAAGTCCTGTAAGGACAAAAATGTCACCATGGTCGGCGGCGTCGCGCCAACTGCGCTTCAGTTCGGGCGATATCTGTCCCGAAAACATAAACAATACCCAAAGAATTTGTGGAATGTAATCGTAATGACACTCGGCAGCGTGCCGGGCATTAATACACGCCTGGCGGACTCGCTGAATGCTTTGTACAGACCGGCCGCGATACGCGAGATTTATGGCGCAACAGAGGGGATGTTTGGGCAGCAAATGGATGAAAAACGTGCCTGGGTGCCAAATTATGACCTGTTTTTCTTTGAAGTCAGATGCAGGGGAAAGATCAAACCCTTATATGCGATGAAACCGGGAGAGATCGGCAAGATGATCGTTTCCACACCCATTTTTCCGCGATATGAGATCGGGGATTTGATTCTGGCATTTCAGCCACCATATTTTAGATGCATAGGCCGGGATCACTGGCTAACACCTTTCAAGTACGGTTATTATGAATTCATGACCCTTAATTTCGGGAGGTTATAAACAGGCAGTAAAAAAAAAGGCTGGTTCCCCAGCCTTTCTGTTTGGTTCTGTGTTTTATTTCCGACGCAATCCAGACAGAAGCACGTTTAATCCAATCGCAATCAGGATAAGCGGCCAGATAAAGTTCCAGCTGAAGTAACCGCCCAGGCCAATACCGATCAACACAGCCGCGCCGATCAAACTACCGCCGATGTGCCGGTGGAATCGGGGGATAAGCAGCCGAATGATTGTTTCCAGGAACACAATCCCGCCCGCTCCCAGGGCTATAAGATTCCAGACACCAAAACTGGACCAATCCTTGAGCGCGTCAAATGTCCAGCTTGAATCCACTTCCAATCCATATTGTGCGAACAAGCCAAGATTTGAGGCCAGAAACACCACTCCTGCCCAAATGAGGATCAGCGCCCAGGAAACCGAGCTGAGCAAATCATTTTCCTCGGTTTTTTCATTATGTTTCATCATTTCTTTTTCTTCTTTTTCATAAATTTCTTGCTCTTCGGACATACTTCCTCCAGATATTTTCAAAGATTCCTGTAACTTTTCTTTAATCTACGAAACAGCAGGAAAATAGTTGCTGATTAGTTTAAAATGAATTGCATAATTGCCATTTAACAAAAAAAGCCCGGCATTATTTCTACCGAGCTTCTTCTGTTTAAAAGATCATCTTCTTTTACGAAGCAGCCCGCCAAGTAAAACAGAAACCCCAACGGCAATCAATACGACCGGCCAAACCAGATCCCATCCAAAGAGATTTCCCAATCCAATGCCGATGAATACCGCGCCGGTGATTAGTGAGCCGCCAATATATCGGTGAAATTGCGGCAGTACTAGCCGTAGTATGGTCTCAAAGACAAGGATCACACCTGCGCCAAGCATAATAATTGACCAGGTACTCGGTTCAAACATTTCCATCCCCTCTGGCAGGATGCGGGTGAAGAAATCCTGCTTCAGGAAATTGTCAATCCAGCCAGTATTGAATGCCAGAAAAACCAGGCCCGCCCAGATTAAAATGGCAGCCCAGGCAATCGTTCCAAGCTGGTCGCGCTGCTCGACCTTTTCTTCATGTTTCAGGACCTCTTTTTCATCCTTTTCGTTGAGATCCTTTTCCTCTTTTTCGTAAAAATCTCTATCATTCATCATTCCGCCAGTTATTTTTTCTTCTTTTTCTTCTTCCCCTTCTTTTTTTTCTTTTTTCTCCTTATCCTTTTTTCCCATATCTTATCCTTTCTTCTTCATTATATCTTTTGTTTTTAAGCTTTCAGAGCCGGAGTGTTTCAGATTTTTTAATTAAGGGTTGAAGAAAAGAACTGGATCATATTGTCAATAAAATGCACATCGCCGCTGTTTCGGAAAGTATGTGGTTGATCCGGATAATTCGTACAATCAACTACAGCGTTCCTTTCTATTAAATACGTACATAGAAACTGTGACCATGCTATCGGTACAACCGAATCCGCGGTGCCGTGGTGAATGCTAATTGACGCATCTATAACATCCAGGTAGAAAATAGGGGATATCTTTCGCAGGGATGCCGCCGGCGCAGTGATCTTTTCTTCCCCACGTCCGTCCAGATCGAAATATGCCAGATTAAATTCCTCATTCGCGTGGATGGACGCGTACAGGAGGGCTGCATCAATCTCAGGATCGATCACCAGGATACGCAGCACAATACCGCCGCCCATGCTGTGTCCCCAGAGCCCAATCCAGCTGTTATCTGCTCTTTCAAGCAATCCCGGTGAACCAGACTGCTGCCGGATCAGACTGATCAGGTTGAGTGTGTCAATTGTGTCGCCTATCCCAAGCGCGTTTTTCCCATCCATAGAGGGCGCATACCCTCTCAGATTCGGGTGCAGCACCATAAAACCGTTGTTTGCAAGTGCGTCAGCATAACGCGTTGAATAATCCAGAGTTGAGTACGAAGCCGGGTCAACATAACCGTGCAGCATGATTACAACCGGAAATGGGCCATTCCCTTCCGGGATATTGATAAATCCAAATAATTCCAACCCTTGGCTGCGGTATTTGAATACTTTCCTGGTAAACCCCCCATTTGAGTTAAGATCTCCCGCTTCTTCCAGAACACCACCACCGTAAGTTCTTGCCTGCAGGTTTTCTATATAGTAATCCTCATACGGATCCGGTGTGGCAGTCGGAGACAGCGTCGGCGCAATCGTCCGCAGCGGGCTGATTATCGGTGTCAGGGTTGGCGTAAGAGTAGGAGTAAGCGTAGATGTCGGTGTGTATTCAATTCTTATTATCTCTGGCGTCGGCAGTTCTACCGGTTCAGGTGAAACAGTACAGCCAAAAAGAAAGACTATCGTAATAACAACCAGGTAGATCCTGTAATTATTCTGCTGATTACGCATGCTTATAACAACTGGTTTGTCTATTCTCCAATAGACTCGATAATGAATTGCTCGCCGTTGAAGGAGTATTGGTAGCGGGATGTTCCTGCAAGCGGCTCTGCATCTATTTCTCGATTGATTATGAAACCCACTGCGGTTTGCATATTCTCTGCCGCATCCATAAAATACTCTTCAATATTCGTGTTGTCAACGCCCCGTACTCGCAGACCATTATAGATTTCAGCTCTCTGGCGCGTATCCATATCCGCCGGCACGTAAACGGTTATCATCTCGGCAGCACCACTTTTTAGATCCGGTGTTGGTGCCAACGCAGCAATCTTGCTCGCCAGCCAGGGATACGTTTGGTATTCCATTAAATTCTTGTAATACCCCGGCCATCCGGCTGTATAGTAAACAATCAAACCAATCACAAGGCAGGTTACTGCCATTCTCTTTCGGTTAGTTTGCAAGAAAAACACGGAAATCCCGTATATGGCCGCCACCAATACAAAGAAATAATTTCCCAGAACGTCAATAAAGAAAACATCTACGGATCCATGCGATTTAAGCAGGTTGCCGTCTGTCTGGACAACTGCTCCTCTAACCAGTGCTATATACGAAAAAGCAACAAGAAAAAATGAGGTTAAAAATAAAGACGGGAGGAAGTACTTCCTGCGCTTATCTTTTTCAAACTCAAATCGGTCTAAAGAAGTAAGCGCGATAATGATAAATGGCACCGAGTAAAAAATCAGGTATCTCCCCATGATCGCGGAGGGCATATCTCGATTGTAATAAGCGCGCCAGGAATGTCGTGTGACAGCGGCATAAAAACCGGTCATCAATGCCAGCACCTGGAATATCCAGCGGCCCAGGCCCTCCCGCCATTTCTTTAAATCGATAGTCCCGAAAGAAAGAAGTAATAAAGGTAATACTGGCGCGGCAATCAGGATGTAATAGCAGGTATACAACAGTACCCAGATGAGAAGATTCGTGAATGTGAGCTGCGCTTCGGTCGTCTTGGAAGCCACGCCGAATCCCAACACCAGTTTAACCGGTACCCCTTCCCGAATCCCGCCAATGATCCAGGGACTGAATGTGGCTAACATTACAACAGCCAGGATGGCAAAATGAAAGATCTTCTTCCAGCCCGGTTTGAATAGTTTATCCTTTCTTTCAAACGGTTTTATCCACCAGGCAACCATGAAGAACGGGATGGTTGCTAATGTGATATAACGCGTCAGATACATCAGACCGATTAGGGTACCGTTCAGAATATCCCAGAGCAAGCGGTTGGTTTTATTTTCCTGACGCGCGTAGGTGACATACATCCCCCACATGAAAAGAGGAAAAAACAAGTTCTCACTGACAATCCGGCGGGGAAATACAAGGTGGTAGGGAATCAGGCAGGATAAAAAAGCTGCCACCAGGCTCTTCCGATGGTTCAAGAATGAACGGCTGGCTAAATACACTGGAAACACGATGCTGGTTGAAAACAGGACGTTGATTAATTTAATGCCTGCGAACGCCCAACCCCTGAAAACAAGCGCTGGTACCAGGGCAAGCGGATAGAGCGGCGGGTAATGGTGGGTTTGTGCCACGCTGAAGAATCCGCGGTAGAAAGAATCCGCCATATCAAAATAGGTCATCTCATCCCCTCGTCCGGTCGGTCCGTACGCGGCAGAAGTAACCAGGAGCAGCTTGAACAGTACAATCACAAAGAAAATGCCGAAAACAGGTGCAAGTTCCTGTTTAACCTGATTGATGCTTGTTCCCTCTTTGGTGTTCACAAAGTAGGCGCTGTACCAGATTAAACTAAACATTGCGGTCTGGAAGAACAATAAAGCAGCCCAAACGATGACCGGTTCCAGGCGCTGGTAGATCAGTTTGAAATCACCATAGGCGTTCAGCTGCCGGGTTAATGAAAAAACCATCAGCCCAGCGAAAGCCAGTGAGCCATAAAAAACGACCCACAATTTCTCTCGGCTTTCCAGAATGGCATTCAGAAATCCCTCCCTTTTACGGTGGCTGGTAAAAGCGCGCACCGCGAGCCCGGTAAAAATAATACCGGCCGCGAATATTACCAGGGAAATTACCAACCGCGAGACTGACAAACTTAAAAATAACTGCTCACTGCTTTCCGATCCGACCAGGACCAGATATATACCAAGCAGAAAGGTTTCAACTGCGCCGATAGCAAAATAAAGTGTCATAAAATGTCTCGAAAGCGGAATATCGCTGGCAGTATCGCATAAATACACAATGCCGTCAAGCCATGCAAAGCTTACACCTGAATATTTGAACGCTGTGCCATGATGATTCCCCAGATGCAGAACGCTCCGCCAGCCAGCTGAATTGCCTGCGGCACTTCATTGAGAAACAGGATGCCCAATATGGTGGTGACAACCGGCTGCCCAACGAGAATGATCGACGAGATTGATGCCGGCAGTTCACCCATTGCCTGATTGACCATCAGCCAGGCGATAACCTGTGAGGAAAGCGCCATCAGGAAGATCAGGAGATAACCCTGGAGCGAAATTGGATTCCCGAATCCGCCAATCGCCGCGTTCACCGGCAGCAAGGCAGCCGCACCAAATGTGCTGACGAGCCAGGAGTAGCGCAGGGAGTTTTGCGTTGACCTTGCTTTCTGGGTGACAAGCAAGTACGCCGCGTAGGAAATGCCGGACGCGATACCGATCAGATTCCCTGTCATCTGCTCCGTACTTCCTGAAAAAAGATCCACACCAATCATCACAACAGCACCCAACAGTGTAGCCGCCAATCCCAGCCAGTATTGCCAGCCGTGCTTCTCCTTTAATACCAGAAAACTGAATAATCCCACCCAGACCGGAGCGGTGTTATCCAGCAGGGTGACGGCAGAAGCGGTAGTGTATTTCAATGCAACCGACCACAAGGCAATGTTCAGCGCGAAGGTCAGGCCGCCCAGTACCGGCCAGATCAGGGTTGCTGGTTTTTTCCCCTTTCCTGTGTTAACATCTTTTTTTTTCAAAGCGGGCACAGCCATCATTACACTGGCGAACAGAAGCCGGTAAAACGCGATCACAGTGCCGCCCGCATCTACAGATTTGACAAAAAGCGGTCCGGTGCCAAGCAGCACAACACCAGAAAGAATATAGAAATATGCTTTGTTTTTAATGAAAAAATTCTTCATCAATCTTTTCAATATCTCCAAATGGTTAGAAGATGGAATTCTAATTGATTATCCTGCTCGGGCAAGCTTTTTTGCGGCAGCGCCAGCCATTTAATGGATATAATTGCAGTTTCATACGAAACAACCAAATTGGAGCAGGAATGACGCAAAATAAAAAATCAGTAAATAAAATGGAGCCGAAAGAGCTGACTCGGTTCTTCCACCAGGATGGTGTCTTTGACATCATTGCGGGGGCTGTGCTGCTGAACTTTGGTCTGGATGTGTTCAACAAGAGCGAGACCACCACTCTATTCGCCTACCTTCCCATCATCCTTTACAACTCAATTAAAAAACAGGTTTTCTTCGCCAGAATTGACCTCGAAGAACTTGGCGTTGAGGAGAAAAAAGTGCGCATGTGGTCATTGTATCTTCTGATCGGGATAATCCTCTCGCTGGTTGCCCTGGGCGTTCTCGTGCTGAGTGATACGGTTGATTCCATCGCGCTGCCCGCCTGGCTGCCTGACGGTGACATTCACTCTCTCACTGCAGGAGTAATCATCGCCCTTGCCAGTACAGTTGCCGCCTTGTTCATTCCCTTGAAGCGTTTCTGGGTGTATGCCCTCACTGCTCTTATCCTCGGTGTTGTCTCATTCTTCTTCCTGCCCGCGTACGTTCCGGTATTCGCTTCTGCGGTTGCGATGCTCGGTTGGGGTATCTGGCTGATGATAAAGTTCAGGCGCGCATACCCGCTGAAAGAAGAGGAAGGAAATAAATGAAATCCCGGGATTCATTACTTTTCTGGATCCTGGGCTTGGTCTGGGGAACCTCATTTCTCTGGATTAAAATCGCAGTCCATGAGGTTTCGCCAGGTGTTCTGGTCGCGTTCCGCGCCCTCATCGCCGCGCTCGGACTTATTCCGGTTATCCTGTTAAACAAGAAAATCAAAATCACCGGTGAGGATATCCGCAAGCACTACCTTGATTTTATTTTTATGGGTTTCTTCAACATCGCATTTCCCTTCATGATGATCGCCTGGGCAGAGCAGTTTGTTGATTCCGGGATGACCTCCATTATCAACAGCTCCACCCCACTCTCCGCCATCATCATCTCGTCCTTCTTCGTGAAAGACGACCGCATCACGCTGCCCAAGGTTGCCGGGCTTCTAACCGGTTTTTCTGGTGTGATCCTGCTCATGTCACCCAACATCCAGGAGGGTTGGAACCAGAACCTGTTCGGCCAGGGAGCCATACTATTGGCAACGATTTCCTATTCCATCGCGGCGGTCTTCGCGCGCCGGAAAATCCACGACCTGGCGCCGCCGGTGCAAGCGTTCACGCAGCTCGTAACCAGCACCGTCATGATGTGGATCTTTGTATTCGCAACAGAAAACCCCATCGGTTTTCCGCAGAAACCAATTACCTGGCTGGCTTTGATCTGGCTGGGTTTGCTTGGTTCCAGTTTTGCATATATCCTCTATTTCTCCCTTCTGCACAGGATTGGCCCAACCCGCATGACCATGGTTACCTATATCCCGCCCCTCGTGGCCGTTATACTCGGTGTGGTTTTTCTGGGCGAGACGTTCAACTGGCAGTCGATCGCCGGCACAGGGCTGGTCCTTCTGGGCATCACCATCGCAAACCAGCGCATCCTGTTCAAACGCCAGCCGGCTGAATAATCACAAATTCCCCTTCCGGTACCCCGACTTGCTTTTATAATGAAAGCATGCGTATTTCTACGGCAAGTGAAGCCCGGGATTTTGCGAAAAAACTTTCCGCTTTCGTGCGGGACGGCTACCTCAATGACGCGCTGAAGGTGCTGCGGTCGATATTAGACCACCGGACACCCTTCCGGCTGCTGGATATCATCGGCTGGGAATTTGGCAAGCTGGAAGAAGGCACCCTTTACCGGCTGCTTGAACGAATTTCCAGGTTGAAAGCGGAGGGGGGTTGGGTGATTATCGCTGCAGCGCTGCATGAACGTCTGGAAACCGCGTTGCTGCCATCACTTGAGATGGCACAGAAATACATCATCCAGGCGGATAAATGGTATGCCTGTGACTCCTTCGGTGAGCGGGTCCTCGGCCCGGCCATCCTCAATCACTTCGACCTGTCCCTTCAGCACCTTGAAAGCTGGCGCTCTCATGAAAATTGCTGGGTTCGCCGGTCGCTTGGAGTTAGCGTTCATTTTTGGGCAAAACGCACCAGGTCCGAGGATGCCGAAAAGGAAAAAAGAATACATCTGCTCGAATTTCTGAGCCCGATGCTCCCGGATAAAGACCGAAACACAGCCAGGGGGGTCGGGTGGGCGCTCAAGACACTCGGCCGATACGATCCGCAGCTGGTTCATGATTTCATGTACAAACAGATTTATGTAAAAAATCTTAAACTTCCGGCCGTGGTCATCCGTAAAGCGCTGAAATTCCTGCCTGATGAATTGAAATCAAGCATCCGTTCTGGCGGGAAATGAAAAGGACCGAATTCGTCCCATACAAGACCCGCTCGATTCTCAATAAACATAAGCGCCCCGACACCTGGTTCTGGATTCGCTACACAGCATATCCCTACATCGGCTGCCAGCACGGCTGTGAATTCTGCTACTGCCGTGAGAAAAAATATGCGCCGTATGACGAGGTCTCGCTTTTCTCCTCCCGCATCAAAGTGAAAGAAAATGCGCCGGCGCTGCTCCGTAAAGCGCTGATGAAAGCCAGGGTTGGCGCGGTCGCGGTCGGCGATTACCAACCCGCGGAACGAAAGTATGAGCTTTCCCGCCGGATGCTGGAAGTGTGTGCGGACTTACGCTTCCCGGTTTTCATCCTGGAGCGTTCCCCGCTCGTCCTACGCGATTTGGATTTGCTGCGGGAGATCAACCGGCAAACATATGTTACAGTCGTCTTCAGTATCATCCACACCGCATATTCTCCAGACGCGGACATCATCAGCCGCATAGAACGCCTGGCGCCGCCGCCGGAAGAGCGCTTTCGCGCGATGCGGGTGCTCGCGGAGAAGGGCATCCGTACCGGCATCAGCTTCATGCCAATCCTGCCGGAACTTTGTGACACAGATGAAAACATCGATCTGGTTATCCGCCAGACGAAAGACAACGGCGGCCAGTTTGTGCTCGCCGGTCCGCTCACCCTGGCGAACCAGCAGAAGCAGTATTTCTTCAATTTTCTGGAATCAAATTTTCCCAATCTCCTGCCGGTGTATAAGGATTTCTATCCGCAGAAAAGCTACGCGCCGCCGGGCGGCTACTGGCGCAATGTGGGCTTGAAAGTACGCCAAATCTGCAAAAAATACGGGGTTCCCGACCGCATGCCGCGCCCGCTGATTCCCGGTGAAAAACGCGTGCTGAATAAACAAATTGTCCAGATGCTCGCGGACAAAACCTATAACATGGAACTGGACGGCGATCCGGAATACCGTATCTGGTCTTACCGCAAAGCCGCATGGGCGATTGAGGATATGGAACAGGACATCGGCCTGGTGTATGCTCAAATGGGAAAGAAGGGTCTTGAAAGCATCCCGGCAATCGGGAAATCCATATCGAAAGAAATCGAATCATCCATCCTTGCCTTGAAACAGGAGAGACTTGAATAAACGTTGCGGAGTCGATATTCACCTGCCCGCCATCGGGAATGAGGCAGTTGTTCGCAAACATACACGGGAAATCTCTGATTTTTAACTGCCGGGGCAGGTGATGAAAGCCGGCCCGGCGGATCGGCTTCACTCCCCAAAAACTTGATCTGTACTGTTTTGCCGGGGAATTCCGCAATTTTTTGATATTCAGCGATGTTTCACATGCTTAATATCCATATTTATTAAGACATTTTGTCATTTTTGGTTAATTCAAAATTGATTGTAAAATAAACAATGATATAATGTTGTCATTGGTTCAAATCTATTCACATTTTTGTGCAAAATTGGTAAGTATTTTGCGAGAATAGGTTTGAAAATTTTTATCTATCTTTTTTACAAGGGTTAATTATGACAAAACAGTGGACGGAAGAATTACTCGGTACAAACAAACCAATCATCGCGATGTGCCATCTAAATTCCCTGCCCGGCGATCCATATTATGACGCCAAGGCCGGCATGAAGGACGTCGTCGAATGGGCGCGCAAGGATTTCCTGGCGCTGCAGAACGGCGGTGTGGACGCGGTCATGTTCTCCAATGAATTCAGCATGCCCTACCTGACCAAGGTGGAACCGGTTACTGTTTCCGCCATGGCGCGCATAATCGGTGAGTTGATGCCGGATATAAAGATCCCCTTCGGCGTCAATGTCCTTTGGGATCCTGCCCGCTCCCTCGATCTCGCAATCACAACCGGTGCTATTTTTGTCCGGGAAGTTTTTTCCGGCGTATACGCCTCTGATTTCGGCCTATGGGACCTCAACACCGGCGCACTGATCCGCCACCAACAGGCAATCAGCGCCCAGGATGTCAAGCTTCTGTTCAATATCTTCCCTGAGGCAGCTGTCTATCTGCAGGACCGGGATATGGTGCAGTTGGCCAAGTCCACCGTCTTCAACCACCGGCCCGATGCCCTGCTGGTTTCCGGCCTGACAGCCGGCGTGCAGACGGATACCCAGTTGCTCAAGGTCGTTAAAGAAGCAGTACCGGATACGCTTGTTTTCGCCAACACCGGCATGCGCATCTCCAACGTGGAAGAACAGCTCAGCATCGCGGACGGCGGCATCGTCGGCACCACCTTCAAGATTGACGGTAAATTTGAAAACCACGTCGATGAAGCGCGTGTGAAAGAATTTATGTCCAAGGTAAAGAGTTTCCGTAAGTAACTGGATCAGATCAAATGAGAAGCCCTTCGCAACCGAAGGGCTTTTTTGTTATGGAATTTGACAACTATTGGAAAATAGAGAGTAGTGGCTACCCGTTTTGAAGACCGGGTTTCTTTCTTCGGAGACGCGGAATCCACATTTGACACAGCCCTGAAAACCCTGCGCGCCCTGCTCGATAATATGATGATGCTTTCCTGGGCGTGTCCTCCGGTTTATAATACGCGCTTATGGACAGACAAACACCGGCCCTCTCGCCCGCGCGCGAGTTTCTCAACGGCATTAAAGCCGAGCTTCCCATTCTGCTGGGCGTAACGCCCTTCGGTATGATATACGGCGTGCTGGCGCTTTCGGCCGGGTTCCGTCCCTTTGACGCCCAGGCCATGTCCTCGGTCGTATTCGCCGGCTCTTCCCAGTTCATGCTTGTCCAGATGGTCGAGCTGGGCACGCCGGCCATCATGATGATCCTCACCGGCTTCGTCGTTAACCTGCGCCACGCGCTCTATTCGGCATCCCTCGCCCCATCGCTGCGCCACCTCTCTCCGCTGTGGAAGTTCATCCTCTCCTATCTCCTGACGGACGAGGCCTACGCGGTAACGATCATGCGCTACCGTGAACCGGATGAAGTTGGCAACAAGCACTGGCACCTGCTCGGCTCCGGGCTGGCGCTCTGGACCTGCTGGCAGCTCAGCACAGCCGCCGGCATCTTCCTCGGCGCGCAGGTTCCGCCCTCCTGGGGCCTGGATTTCACGCTGGCGCTCACCTTCATCGCCCTGGCAGTCCCGGCGATCGATGACCGCCACGCGCTTCTTTCCGCCCTCAGCGCGGGGGCGATCGCTCTTCTGGCGTATAACCTGCCCTACAAATTGGGCTTGTTCGCTGCAGCCATCGTCGGCATCTCGGTTGGTATATGGAGTGAGAGAAGATGAGCGAGATATGGGTCGTAATGCTGGTTCTTGGGGTACTGACTTTCGCCATCCGCCTGTCCTTCACCGTTCTCTTCGGGCGCTGGCAGCCGCCGGAGATCATCGAGCGGGGGTTGCGCTACGTGCCGGTGGCGGTGCTCACCGCCATCTTCCTGCCCGAACTCCTTCTGCAGGACGGCGCCTTCAGCTTCTCCCTTGCCAATCCGCGCCTGATCGCCGGGCTCGCGGCTGTGCTCGTCGCCTGGCGCACGAAGAATGCTGTCTGGACCATCGCGCTGGGAATGGCTGTATTCTTGCTGCTTGGATTGATCTGAATTCAGTGTTTTTCAAACCCTTTTTCAGTGCCGCATGGAGAATCTGGTTGTAACAGTAATCAAGATAAAAAAAAAACCGACCTTCGCGTAGCATCCCCGGAGGGGGCACGAGCTTGGAAAATAATTCCAATTTGTATATAAAAACATAATTAATATGCGTGTATAATACCGTTTAGTTCGTTGATCTCATATCGACTAATGAATTAGCAAACGATCAGGGTTGCAACTCTGGTCGTTTGCGCTTTTAGGTAAACGATATTCATAATGCGGTAAAGGGGCTCAAGACTAGGCGGATAATAGCGTAATTCCAGTTCGGTTACATTTTCATTTATTAATAATCGAGATATTAACTGCCGAACTCTTGCACCCCATTCAACGGCGGATGTGTACACAGCGGTATTGTCAAGCCCCCAAATTTAGTACCACTCACAAGTAGACACTTTCAAGATTAGCAGAGAATTCATAAGGGGTTAGATTTCCCAAAGAAGCATGCGGGCGAATGGAATTGTAATCATGCAGCCATATGATGGGAGATGAACTCTGGTCCATTATCTACTCTAACCTGAGTGGGATAGCCGCGCTCCGATGCGATCATGTCCAACACCCTGGTAACTCTTGTTGCAGGGAGTGATGTGTCAATTTCGATCCATAATCCCTCACGATTGAAATCATCCAGCACATTGAATGTGCGAAAGGAACGCCCATTATCCAAGCTGTCACTCATGAAATCCAATGACCAGCACGTATTGGCCCTTTCAGGTTGGATCAATGGCTGAGGAGTCCGGGTTGGCAGCCGTTTCCTGGGCTTTACCCGCAGATTCAGCCCCATTTCACAATAGATACGATACACTTTCTTGTGATTCCACTGATTTCCCCGTTTTCTCAGGTAGGCTGCCATTTTCCTGAATCCCCAGCGATGATGATCTTCGGCTATCTGAGCAAGCCTTGCTTTGATCTCATTATCATTGGGTTTCTTTCTCACATAGCGATAACCACTTCGGCTGAGAGCAGCCAATCGGCAAGCCCGACGCTCGCTGGTTTTGTGTGCTTCAATGGCATAGTTGGCCATCTTTCGCCGTGCGTCGGGCTTTAGAGCTTTTTTGCGACTATGTCCTTCAATATCTTGTGGTCTAAACTTAATTCTGCGTACATTTGCTTCAACCTTCGGTTTTCTGTTTCCAGTTGCCTGAGATGCTTCAACTCATGGATATCCATGCCCCAATATTTTGATTTCCATTTGTAATATGTGGCCCGACAAATGCCATGTTCTCTGCAAATATCTGTGACTGGCATACCAGATTCGCCTTCTTTGAGTATCTTGATGATCTGGCTTTCGCTGTATCTGCTCCTTTTCATGCTTGGCTCCTTTTTTATCAGTTTTGTCTACTTATCCCTGGTGCTATTTTAGGGGAGCCTTACCAAGGCGACTCAGATTATGTATAATTTATTAAACATAGCAAACCAATGTTGCATATAAGTTCTTTTGTATTTCCTGAGGAGTATTTTTATGAAAATTATAAAACTACTTTTGATCTTATTATTGCTATTTGTAGTGTCTTATTCAATTTCATATATATCAACGCCTGAACCAACTCAAACACAACTCCCCACACTGGAGCCTGCAGCGTTTTGTGAAATGGTAGATTCAGAAGCTCTGGTTGAAGGATGGCAGGAAGTTTATTGCCAGACATTCGATGACGACACTGCGGCTTCGAATTGGAAAATCAAGGAGATCAGTGAACGAGTAGCTGTGGTTTCAACGGAGGTTTACCGGGGGAAGCTTAGGGTGCGTACGGTCGTCAAGCAAGAAACGGATGTTTATGTCACCTCTCCAGAAAGCGATTTACAGGATTTTGTGATCTCAGTTGAAGGACGGTTGTGGGATTATTCCGGTAATCCGTATCATGAATGGGGGTTGATTTTAAAGGAGAGTGAGGAAGGGTATTACGTTTTCAAGATTGATTTCCGGGAAAAGCACTATTTTTTCCAAATGGTTCGCGGTGATGAAGTTTCTAATCTAAAAAGTAAAGACGTATCAAATGTAATTTTACCGCTGGAACAGACCAACCGTTTAACGGTTACTGTTGATAATTATGTTTTTAAATTATTTATTAATGGAGAGTTTGTTGACGAGATCAAAGATAATCGTTGGCTGAAAGGCAATGTGGGTGTTTATCTGGATAATAGCGCGAACTCAACTGTTTACTGGGAGTTTGATAATATTTCCATTTATAAACCCTAGATGAAAAAACTTATTTTTGAATTGATCAAGCCAGGTAAGATAACGCCTATATTGCTCATCGATATATTATCTCGCTGCATGAGAATGCATTTCTAGGTGCATAACTCTTGATCATTCAACTCGGGACAGACAAAGGCAGATACCACATATTCGAGCAGATCGGCGAAGGGCGGTATTGCGCGTGTCTACAAAGCGCTGGATACGAACGTCAACGCTGAAGCGGCCCCGCATGGTTTTTATGATAGTGAACCTTTGCTGATAGAAGAAAACCCAAATTTAGAACAGTTGTTCCTTGATCTTCCAGTAGTCCAAAAACCCACCGATCGAAACCGCCAATACTTGTCTTCGGCTGATGATAAGGTGCGCCGAATGACACTGGTCACTGGTTTTTTGCAGTATCCCAAGACAGAAGTGCGCTTGAAAACGCTTAACTTATATGTTGAATCATACGGGTGTATATGCTACAATGGCTTCACATTGAATATTTGATTGGCAGATTTCAAAAATGTCCTTCCTTATTATGCTTCCTCTGTCCAAATCAATTATCGTTCTTAAAAAGTAATGGTTTTTTCTTTATGTTGCCAACGGAATTTGATAAGAAAGTGAAACACAAGGAGGAAGAATGGACAAGGATACTGTTTATACAATCTTCAAATTTATTGCGAGTATAGGTGGTATGATCTCAGTTTACTTAATCTTTAATAAGGGGAGAAGATAAGAGCAAATTATCGCCCAGAATTTGGAAGCTGTAAAAACTAAAACAGCATCCATGACGAAATTAGAAAAGCCATGCAAGATTAAATTAATAAGGCTGTCTAAATTCGCTGCGTCTCGTGCAACTTTCCAAATTTTTCTAAATGGAAGTGTAGTGGGGAGCATAAAAAATGGAGAGACAATCGAGCTCTCTACTGATTTTGCTGAGAATGAACTGACCTTGAAATATATTGATTTATTTGCAAGTCTGCATTTCGATGCAAAATCTGGCGGAATAGTTGAAATACAATTTTCCGCTGCAAAACAAACGCTGGAATTGGTTTAAGTTGTCAGTAATCTCGGAAGTTAGCACATTTCCAAAAAGCGGTGCGCCACCGACGCTATCCTTACCCAACTTGTCGGCTACTTTGCAGATTTCGGATTTCAGCGCGCTCTCATAGTCGGACATGATGTGCTGCAGAACTTCCAGCAGATAATGGCTGCTCATTTAAATGGCAACTCCATTGCCATCCAGAACCTACAAGTGGGAGACTACCCATTAATATTGGTTTTATCGAAAGAAGAATACCACTTCAATTTATTGGTTGAACAGGGGGATCAACATTGAAAATGGAGAATGCATAGCCCTGAAGCGGACAATAAAGTGTGTAGTGGACGGGATAAATACCTTTCATTATCCCCCAAATTTCACCCAGTACCATCACCCATAATTCCCCCGCATTATCCAAAATATGTAACTTTTCGTCATCTTTTGTCGCCTAAATCTAGGTTTGCTTGTTTTAAAATCAGAATGAGCAAAGTTAAGTTAAATAGATAAAAATCAGTATTTCAAGAGGGGAAAAAGGTTATCTAGTCGGGGCGAGAGGATTCGCGACCGATAGTAGTCCCTTCAGGGAAACCTCCGACCTCTTGCACCCCATGCAAGCGCGCTAAGGAGTGAATCACAGTCCGCTTACCTTATATGATTTTGATAGGATATCTATCTCCGGTATTTTCTTTTTAAGGTTGGACTATGTATCTTAGATCATCTTTTCTTCTTCTTGACCATCCCCTTTAATTTGATGTACAGTTCCTGGCGTTGCCCCTGATCTAGCTTATACACAGAGTTAGCAGGCCTCTAGGATTCTTATGGTTCATATTAGACCTCTGTGGTTATAGAGGCATTATAGAACTTTTGTGCTATAGTTTCAAGGGGGATTTTTTGGTTCACACATCCTGCTTTTTCTCTCTTTTAAAGATATATCTCTCCCACTTTGTCTTTGGTTCAAAGAGATAAGAGGAATTTGAATATTTTTTGTTTGTATAGCTGATCAATTCCCATGATTGATTTCCGAGGTAGTCCAAAATAACTAAAACTGGGTTTTCTTGAATTCTCACATGTTCAGTCTCATCATGTTCATAAACCCCTTCTTCCTTGAGGGTAGGAAAAATAATTCCAGGAAAAACTTCTGTAATATTTTTTAGAACATCTTTATGAAATAAATTTTCAATTTCAGGAAAAGATCTCCATTCACCGTTTGTAGATATTGAGCATTGATGTTCATTTCTTTCTAAAATACAATATTCCCATTTTGTCATAATAACTCCTGATTTCAAATTATTCACACATCCTATTCCGTCACCATCCTCATCTAAGCTATGTGGGTTTTGAACCAACACTATTTCTTGATCATAAGCTCTAACTCTTTTTTGTTAATAAACTCGCCCAAAATAATATTTACCGCAATACTTAAATCAGCTATATGTGGAGATAAAATTTTTATTTTTATGAAGCCTGTTTTCCACATGGAGAGGTTCAGAGATTTCACAAAGGACCTTATCTTCACCTTCTTTTTTGATATTCTTCTTTACTTTGGTAAAACTTGGATATTTGAAGTTTTCAGACTTACCTACAAAGCCTGGATATAGTCGAATAGAGATCCACTCAAAAATTTGAACCCGTAGACCAAATGGGCACAAATAATTATTTTCTACAATATGTTTTTCCAAATAAGGCTTGAAATTCTGATCAATTATTTCGACGGGAAAGAAACCTATTGATACTGAAATTGCCTTTAATGAACTTTTTATCTTCTTATTGATTTGATTGTTTAATATATTTAAAAGGCATGATTTATAGCTCTTAAAAGTCTCCCTAAGTTCTCCAGAGTGGACAAGGAATAAATAGGCTGTTCTTTCCTCAAGGCTCAATACTGACAGTGATTTTCTTTCATCTTCCGGGAGCTTTTCAATGGCGTTAGTAATCCAGTTCAATTTGCCTCCTAATCAAAGCGAAATGGGTGCTTTTACTACAGTGATGCTAATACTAATTCTCAATTTTCACCATCGTACAGCTAAAGAAAACGCCGGATAATTCAAAGAGCGTCCAATTACTTATTAAGAACTTTCTCCACTTCTGAATTACCCAAACCCCAATACTCGTCTCCCTGAAAGAAATGAGTAAGAGCATCCTGAGCATCGTTTGGATCTTTTGTTGTTAATGCTTTTCGAAATAGGTCAACAAAAGTTTGGAATTCATCGTCTGATTGAAGGAAATATTCGTTCGCTTTTTTCCATGCATCAGGAGGATTACCAACATGAAAATTTGCGCAAAAATTTTCGTAGTTATCAAGTACCGTGTTCGTATCAGATACAAAATCTTCTTCCAGCATTAATTGTGAGTCTTCGCTGAGAGCTGAAAAGACTGACCTGAGTTCTTTACTTGCATCTGCGCAAGAAAAAGAGATGTCAGCCATTCGAGTGGTATATTCTTCCGACTCCATAGGTGGTTCGAGTGTTCTAGTTGGTAAATTGTATGACAATGTGGGATAAGGGTTGGCGGTCATTTTTCTTTCTGCTTCACCAGCTGCAACGGTTTCCATTAAATTGGAATCTACTTTATATGGAGTCTTTGTGGGCTCAGCAACAACTGCTTGTGTGCTTTTGCACGAAGCAAATAATAGTTGGCCAACTAATAAAACGGCTAGAATGTATGAGTACTTGATTGATTTGTTCAATTTATCCTCCTGTTTGTTTTTTCTTTCTTTTTACTCTTTCTTCGACCTAATCCGCCATTTGGTGAAAATCATTAAAGTCTATCTAATATTTTAACCTAGAAGCAATAATGATATTTACTACTCCCAGGACTAATGATAAAAAGAAATTGTTATCTAATTTCAATCCTGAAAATACTGATCTCCCCAATGATTTGAATCAAAAACTTGATGAAATCCTTACTCTTTTAAAGAAAAATACCCCGATAAATTCGGAGTAAATTTGTCATAATGACACGACCTCACACTCAAAATATGGGCCCGGTAGGATTCGAACCTACGACCAGGCGGTTATGAGCCGCATGCTCTGCCGCTGAGCTACGGGCCCGCTTTGGGCAAAAAAAATTATATCACGCGGATATCCAGAGAGTGAAAATGAACGAACTTATACTTGTCATCCTGAACCTGCATAGCTGGTGAAGAATCTCGGTCTGCGCTTCGAAACACGACTGCACTCCCCCCCGTTACAAACCGCTACCAACCCTGCAACGAATCGTTACTGGTCGCGCCAAAACAGGTTTGGAAATTCACAACTTGCACAGTACCGCTATTTCCTATCAGAGGAAAAATACATGAAAACAACAAGACTGACAAGGATAACAATCACAACTAACGAACCAAGCGTGGGGGTCACCTGGATATTATCCGGGGCAACCTGTGGCGCCAGCGAGTTTGTAGTAGGTAAATTTTCAGCCTCGGCCAGGGTTGGCTGTGGGGTTTGCGTTTGAGTTACTGCTGTAGCACTGGATATCGGGCTGACAGTTATTTCCGGTGTCGCAGACACTTGGGCTTCTATAGTACCCGTCCCCTGTCGAACTAGAAGCTCCTGATCTGGGAAAATAATCGTGGCATCTGCGTCTATGTTGTTCAGCTCCCTTAGGGCGTCTATGGTAACGCCATAGGCATTAGCAATGGACGTCAGGGTCTGACCATACTGCACAGTGTGCCTAAGGGTACCGTCCACCATTGGCGTGGCGATGGTCACACCGTAAATGTAATTGGAGAGGTCTGCTGTGGCCAGCGGATCTTTTGTCGTGTTTGGTGTGGACCCGCTACTCTCCGGAACTTCGCTGCTGTATTCTTGTCCGTACACCTTGCAAACATTGAGTACGAAGACATATCTGCCATCCCCCTGCAAAGCCACTCCTCCGCCTATGTCAGTGTAGAGGTTCCCCCAGGCATTGAGCATTACCTCCTGGTGGACCCAATCCGACCAGATGTTGTATATCACATCATTGAGGTTAGTACTGCTCGCCCAATTCTCATCGCAGAGAATATTGGCGCCACCCCCATAACCGGTCCAGGAGACACGGATGGTCTCATTGCTGCCATCGGCTCCGATATGGCCACCCTGACCAGTCTCAACAATCCATTCAGCATGTGCCTGAGCCGCCGCCATCACCAAAGAATTGGGATTGAGTGCATAATAGCCGTTTGCTACTCTATAGGCGTTGACCGATGCCACCAGATCGAAACCAGCGGGCTGGCTGGCGTCAATTGGTTCAGGAAAAGCACTCAGACTGATCATGAGAACCAGGCCCATGAGTAGGATAGCGTTTTTTGATACTTTCACGAAATTATTCTAATCCAATGATCAGCCTTTTTTTAATCCATTATCAGCTTTTGGCACAAAGATAAATGCTGAAATTCCCCAGAATATATTCCACCACCCCCTCCAGAAAGATGATGCAGTTCTGCAGCAGAAACTCACCGCGGGCGGTCTCCACTTATCTGAAGCTGAAAAATATTATAATTTCATAATTGGCCCAGATCAATTATTTGTGTAGTTTGTAAAGAAGATACTGGCTGCTCTCCCATAGTCTTATATTAATCAGATTTCATACAAAAATAGATCTGGAAATTTTCAACTATAGAAGTGAGGAGAAATTATGACAAAATCATGGACTGAAGAACTGTTAGGTACCAGGAAGCCCATCATCGCCATGTGCCATCTCAACTCTTTGCCTGGCGACCCTTATTACAATGCGGAAGGCGGCATGAAGAGCGTGGTCGAATGGGCGCGCAAGGACTTTCTCGCGCTGCAAAACGGGGGTGTGGACGCTGTCATGTTCTCGAACGAATTCAGCGTGCCTTATATGACCGAGGTGGATCCGGTCACGCTGGCAGCCATGGCGCGTGTCATCGGTGAACTGATGCCGGATATCAAGATCCCGTTTGGCGTCGATGTGCAATGTGACCCCTATCGCACGCTGGATCTGGCGGTTGTGACCGGCGCGGTCTTCGTGCGCGAGGTTTTCTCCGGTGTCTACGCCTCGGACTTTGGTTTGTGGAGCCTCAACACCGGCAAGATCGTCCGCCACCAGCACGCAATCGGTGCCCAGAATGTGAAATTGCTCTTCAATATCGTTCCCGAGGCGGCCGTTTACCTGGAGGAACGGGATATTGTCGAAATCGCCAGATCTACCGTTTTCAATCATCGGCCCGATGCGCTGCTCATATCCGGTCTGAACCCTGGTGCCCAGACTGACACCCAGACATTGAAACTGATCAAGGACGCGCTGCCCGATACAGCCGTCTTCGCGAACACTGGTCTGCGTGTGTCCAATGTGGAAGAACAATTTTCCATCGCCGATGGCGGCATTGTTGGTACCACATTCAAGATTGACGGCAAATTTAAAAACCATGTTGATGAAGCCCGCGTAGAAGAATTCATGGACAAGGTAAAAAGTTTCCGCAAATAGCTTATATAACCAAAAGCCCTGGCAATCAACAGGGCTTTTGGTTTCTTTATTACCTCTCTTCTCACAGCCGCCAGACGCCCACCCGCTGCCGGCTCAACCGCGTCATCGGCATCCTGATCAGCTCCTCCTCCTTCGTTCTTTAGGAACGAATCCCTAAAAACGCGAAAAAAAGTCACCTTTTGTCACCTTTTGCCATCCCCCAACCCTCCCCTCCCCTATAAATAAACCGTAATTGCATCGTCTATCTCCTGGGTTTGTCTACCATCATATTATTGTCATCCTACTGAGTGCTTTCCTGTGGAAAGCATTCAGGTCTTTTTCTAAAGGAAAAGGATCTCGACCGGCGCTTCGCATGACGCAAACCGGGATTCTTCGATGGCGGTTATCACCAAGGGGCTTGCCGCCGGCAAACCCCTTGTTCAATGACAACCACACCTATCAGTCATTGCGAGAAGCGCGCCAGCGCGACGAAGCAATCTCAGTAGTAGGAAGAGAGCGCATTACCATTACTACAATTAATAATTGGGCTATGAAAACCAAAAAGAATTATTATGTTTATATAATGACCAACAAGGTCAATACGATCCTGTATACGGGTGTCACAAATAATCTTCAAAGGCGAGTCCTGGAACACAAAAAGGGGGGAAATAAAGGATTTACCAAGAAATATAAAATTAGCAAATTGGTCTACTATGAAATTGCAGATAGCCTAGATTCAGCAATTTTCCGGGAGAAGCAGATCAAAGGTGGTTCCAGAAAGAATAAGATTGCATTAATCAACAGGAAAAAACCGGAATGGAATGACTTATATGATGAGTTTTATTCATAGGGGCTACTGCGATAACGAAGAACTGAGATTGCTTCGCTGGCGCTCGCAATGACATCCCACATTGTTGCTATCGCACTGAAAGTTTTCCTGTGGAAAACATTCAGGTCTTTTTTGAGACATAGAAACATCTCGTCCAATTAAAAACTCCCTCTTCAAATAGAGAGGGAGTCAATTTTATGGTTTTTCAATATCACGAGAAGGTTCAACCTCTATCCACTAAAATTCCCCAATATATATTCCACCGCCCCCTCCAGCACCGTATCCACGCCGGAAAGTTCGGATTCTTCCGTCACCGGGATGCGGTGCGTTGGCTGCACACCCACCCCCTCCAGGAAGATGGAGCCGTCCGGCAGAGTGAAGCGGCCAGTCGGGATATTGAAGCCCATCCCCTCTGGCAGCAGGAACTCACCTCGGGCGGTTTCCGCCTCCACGCCGGCGGTCGGGAACATCCCCATCACCACCATGCCCGGTACCTGGCTGAAGCCGTACGCCTCAATTTCGCAGGCGGAGTAGCAGAACTGGTCCACCAACAGCACCATCTGTGGGAAGCGGTACTGGTTCTCATTCGGGAAAACCTTGTCCATCGGCCCGTCCGGTTCAAACTGCCCGGTTTTGTCGCTGTAATATTCCAACTGCCCCAGCGGTATGATATCGTCATGCAGGAACCCGGCCAACCCCAGCGGTGCGCCGCCGTAATTCAGGCGCATATCGATCACCAGACCCAACACCTCCGCATCCTCAAAAATCTCGAGTGCCCGCTCTACAACACGGATCAACAGCCCCAGGTCATCATAATTCGAGTTGATCTTGATATAGCCCACACCGGAGGGCAGTACCTCATATTCGGCGGGCAGCGCGAACTCGTCACGGTCCCCCCCCTGGAAAACCGCAAACAGGCTGTCCAGTTCGTAGATGGATGTCATCTTCCTGGAAATCAGCTTTGGTTCTGCTTTGGTATCAGTACTTTTTCCGAAGAAATCTTTGATCGACTGAATAAGTTTTGCAAAAAACCCTGTTTCCTCTGCCGCTTCTTCGGTTTGAGGATTTATGAACCCTACAGTTACATCTTCTCCAATGCCGCCGCGCGTAAGGAACACAATCTGCTCATTGCGCAGTCCGAATTCTGTCGACTGCGGCTGGAAAGGTTCCACGTTGAGAATCGCCTCCAGAACCGGTCCCCCGCCAAAGGAGACAATTTCCGCGCCGACCTGCATGCCCGCCTGGTCCGCCGGTCCGTCCTCAAGAACATAGACAGTGATCACGCGCTCGTCTTCCAGCTCCTGGACAGAAAATCCCCAGCCGCCCAGTATGTTGTTTTCATTGTAGAGCCGTTCATATTCGCCGCCGTCAAATGAAACGTGGCCGTCCTGGAACGCAAGTCCCAAGTCGCGCAGTACCAGGAAAAATTCATATGGATCACCAGCCGATTCCGCCTTTGCCACACGCGGCGCCAGTTCCTCATATAAAACATCCCAATCCGGCTGCTTGCTGGAGACACCGTTGAATGCGTATTCCTGCCGGATGATCTCGAACATGCTGCCAAACGCTTCCACGTAAGTTTGGTCAGAAAAATCCTTGACCTTGATATCGTCCGGTTCATACAGCGTCAGTTCCGGGTTTTGCTCCCGGCTGAAGGTGAAGGGATCGCTGTCCAGATCTACAATCGAATACCCGGCGGGAACTGCTGCGACCGGGTCATCCGCGGTAAACAGCATGCCGTCATCCCCCCAGCCGCTCGGAAATTCCTGATTCCCGTCTGCTGCCCAGATGACCAGCTTGCCGCCCATCAGTTCATCCTGGTTTTCGCGGTCGGTTCTGATGCTGGCAAGGTATCCCGGCCAGCCCATCGAGCGGTCATCCCCTTCCGAGAATACCCCACCGGACAGGTTCGGGTTATAAGCAACCACGAAGATCTGCAGCCCTTTTTCTATATTTCCATCATTGTCCACATCGTTGAACTCACCAGATGGCATGGCTGGCAGTGACAGCTGGTAGGTTGCCCTGTTGTTTTCCTCGTCCAGGTCCATGAATCCAAGCACCTGGCCTTCCACGGGCAGCTCCCATTCCTTGTCCCGCAGCACAAATCCGGTCATGTCCAGCAAACCGACCGCGTGTTCCACGTAATAGGTCTCAACCACAAAATCATTGGTGTACTCAAAACTTCCAGTGATCAGCACCGGTTCTTCATCCCCGTCATCAGATTGAAGCAAATGATCTGCGGGATATCTACTAAATGGACTTGCGACAAATGCGGTCGATAAGACAAAGCAAAACAGGATCAGAAATAATGAGGTTTTTTTATTCATTGAAAGCTCCCGGTATTAAATGGTTGAATTCCCCATTGTAAACCAATCCGCGAAACAAAAAGCGGACGGCTGGGTGGCCGTCCGCTCATTGAACCTGTTTCCCTATTTATCTTTACCTTTCGCTTTTCCGTTGTTGCTTTTTTCCTTTGATCTCGCATTAAACTGGTGTTCAAATTCTTCGCCCTCAGCGTCCCCAACCTCTTCTTCTGCGGCTTTTCGCACATGCCCGACACCGGTCATGCCTGGTTTCCCATATTTCTCAAATAAAGCGCCAAATCCATCGCCATCCTTATATTCCTGCAGAATGCTTTCAAGCGTTACATCGCAGAACTTCTCATCGTCGGCGCAAGCAGATTGCGCTTCCTGTACCATGGCAAAAAGTTTCACCATTTCACCAAATCCCACGTTATCTTCGGTATGCATTGCGGAGACCACTTCCTGCGGAAGTGGTGCTGGATCCGGTTCAGGTTCAGTGCCAGGTTCCTCCGGTTCAATTGGTGGATCATCCGGCAACCCTCCACCATCTGGCGGAGGTTCTTCACCGGGCAATTCTTCCCCCGGCACCTCGTCTGCAGCCGGTTCCTCGAACAGGCTTTTAAAGAATTCAGACAGTAGGCGGACGATCGGGTTTTCCCAGAACGAAGTTGGTTCATCAGCCAGTGCCGGTTCTTCCAGCGTTTCTGTTTCTGACTGGGCA
>Ga0255399_1004_pt1 | contig 20309 bp, 22 predicted proteins | sample ANMaggSSYBR01J13_FD_182115 | JGI IMG/M metagenome (GOLD analysis project Ga0255399, IMG submission 182115) | Sediment cell enrichment communities from methane seep in Santa Monica Basin, California, United Staets - ANME aggregate JGI... | ecosystem: Environmental > Aquatic > Marine > Cold seeps >...
GCAGACGGTCAATGATTTATTTAAGAATATGGGGGCAAATTTCGCAAAAGCATATAAAGATAAAATTGCGGTTATGTCCTTCGAAGAAAGACTGGATTTTCTTGAGAAAATAATGGCACGCGAAGGATATGAGCTTAAATGGAGTAAGAGTGGCGATCATTATGTGATCAATGAATTATCATGTCCCTTTTACCAAATCGGAAAAAAACATCCGCAAATTTGCCTTTTCGACAAAATCCTGATTGCAAATATTCTGGACATTTCGGAAGATAAAATTGAACACCTGCGAAATGAAGAATCATTTTGCAAATTTATAATCACACGTTAACTATGAGCAAACAAGAAAACAGCGGCCTACTCCTCTGGGAAATTGAAGAATCCAATCCGGGCCTGGGAAAAAAAGTGCGCGAGAAACTTCGGGAGGTGAAAGACCCGGAAATCGGTACGGATATTATTCAATTAGGGCTGATCCGGAAAGTTCAGTTGGTTGATGATGCAGCAAAAGTAACAATGATCCTTACCACCCCATACTGTCCTTACGGACCTATGCTGATGGAAGCAGCACGAAAAAAGGTTGAAGAAGTGACTGGAAAGAAAACGGAAATTATTTATGGCCAAGAGGCATGGGACAGATCTATGATGGAGGAAGGGTCCGGTTTCGATTGGGGGTTATTTTAGAAAAAACTTATTTTTAAATATATGTAGCCCAACACTCCAGTTGCTATTAGTTATTAAATAATAGAAAGCTCTTTTCCTACTTTTTTAAATGTTTCCAGGACACGATCCATTTGTTCATCTGTATGTGTTGCCATATAACTTGTTCGCAAAAGCTGTGATCCTTGCGGAACCGCAGGTGAGATAACTGGATTGACAAAAACCCCGCCTTCAAAGAGCAATTTCCAGGTCATGAAAGTCTTATCATTATCGCCAATAATCACTGGAACAATCGGTGTGACAGATTCGCCCACATTGAATCCCATAGCATCCAGTTCCGTCCGTACCCTTTCTGCAATCGCATTCACACGATCTACTCGCTCCGGCTCTTCCCTTAATATTTCTAGAGCAGCAAGCGCTGCGGATGCGTTCGCGGCGGGAATACTCGCACTGAAAATTAAAGCCCTAGCAGTATGCTTTATATAATGAATAACATCCTCATCCCCTGCAATAAAACCACCCAAAGAGGCAAATGATTTACTGAAGGTGGACATGATCAAATCAACATCGTCTGTCATTCCGAATTGTGCCGCAGTTCCACGTCCTCTCCCGGTCACACCCATCCCATGGGCATCATCAACCATAATCCGGGCACTATATTCCTTTGCCAAAGGGATGAGTCCGGGTAAATCTGCCAAATCCCCGCCCATGCTGAATACACCATCCACAATAATTAATTTTCCTCTATCATTCGGGATGGATTTTAAAACTCGGGCAAGATGATCCATATCATTATGCCTGAATCGCTCGATCTTTCCATAGCCAAGGCGTGCGCCGTCAACAATGCTTGCGTGGTCATCCTTATCCAGTATCACCACATCATCCCGGCCAATCAATGTGGATATTGTGCCCAGATTCACCTGCATGCCAGTCGAGAATATCAGAGCCTGATCTTTTCCAACAAATACTGCCAACTCGTGTTCCAATCTTTCATGCAGAGCAAGTGTCCCATTAAGAAATCTTGAGCCGGTGCAGGAGGTCCCATATTTGTCCACAGCATTTTTTGCGGCCGCTTTCACCTTGGGATGAGTTGTCAGTCCAAGGTAGTTGTTGGAACCGCACATAATCAATCGGTTGCCCTCAAATTCGACCTCAGTACCTTCGTTCTCGTCCAAAGGGATGAAGTACGGGTAAAACCCTTTCTTCATTGCATCTTTCGCCTGTGTATATTGGCTGCATTTATTGAATACGTCCATGAATTACTTCCTTTTCTTCTGTATTAAATAACATAAACAATATAATTGGGATACGAAATATAATCAGTTTTTAAATTATACCCGAGGGAGTTATTCCTTATGTCCAGCAAATACAAAGGCGCAGTTGAGCTTGTCGGAACAAAAACTGTTGCGCTTGTTGCAGAGGATAAAGATCACATTGTTGCGAAGAAAGTTATTTCCACTCTTAATCCCGAACAGACGGTCCAAGATCTGGCTGATTTTTTTCCACTTGGTTCAGGAAAAAAACAATATCTCTATTGATTCTATCGGTATTGGAAGTTTCGGTCCACTGGATCTGAATCCGGATTCAGAAACCTACGATTTTATAACTTCCACTCCCAAAAAAGGTTGGGGTTTTTATAATATTAAAGGCGCTGTGGAAAATGCCTGCCTTGTTGATGTCATAATTGACACCGATGTTAATGCGGCTGCATTGGGCGAGTATCTTTATGATCCGGAAAGCTCAATCCAGAATCTCGTTTACATTACCATTGGTACCGGTATCGGTGCCGGTCTTGTCATCAACAACAGTATTATTCACGGACTGGTGCATCCGGAATTCGGACACATGCGCATTCCGCACAACCGGGAGCAAGATCCATTTCCAGGAGTGTGCCCATACCATCATGATTGCCTTGAAGGACTTGCAAGCGGACCGGCAATCGAAGAAAGATGGAACACACGGCCGCAAAACCTGCCAAAAGACCATCCTGCCTGACAGCTTGAGGCGGAATATATCAGTTACGAATTGGCAAACTTGATCTGCACTGTCTCCCCTGAGTTAATTATTCTTGGCGGCGGTGTAATGAATAATAAAAACCTATACGATTTTATCCGTGTGCATACCAAAAAAATATTAAACGGATATATAAAAACATACGCCCTGGAAGATAAGATTGATAAATACATCATAGCGCCACGATTAAACGCCGACTCAGGTATTATCGGAGCGCTTTATCTGGTTGAACAGCCACAAATGCACAAGTGATTAAACGATTACAGAGCCTGTTCCAAAAAATATTTCAGGAATACATTGTCCTTGAAATGGATATGCAGAACACGCCGCTTCTGCTGGAGCAAGGCATTTCTGTCTCCAACCGCCTGCGCATTTATCAATGCTCCAAAACTAATATCCTCACCAGAAATTAATAATTTTTCATCATGAAAGGCTGTCAGAACGATAAACAACCCGGAGTTCTTTCCGCCTTTATGGTATTGGCCCGTTGAATGCAAGAACCTCGGCCCGAAACCAAGCGTGGTTGCGACATTATATTTTCGCAATATCCGCTCGCGAAATCGCTGTAGCAATTTTCTATTTTTATCATTTCTCGCAAGAAACGCGTTGATGGATATATAATCGCCCTGCCCGGATTGTTCAAGAAATGCTTCAAGAATTTCTTCTTGATCCATTCCTTTGGAAAATGAATCGTTATTAGAAAACATGCAAACCGATTCATTCTCAAACACCATTTCTCCAAAATCCAATTCGCCTTTTACCTTGTATTCCCTCACCATCTTTGAGGAAATATCCTTGCTTAATTGAACATCCGGCTGGTCAAAAGCATTGACACCCATAATCGAACAGACAGTTGCTGTTGCAATCTCCCATACCATAAATAATCTACCAATATCTAGCGTATCCTTTAGATCCATTTTTATAACAGGCTGTCCGTATTCGATTAATTTGTCAACCCAACCACCATACTCATTCACATTCGATAGGTAAACAAATATACGGTCATCTCGATAATATGAAGCATCCTGGTGCGGCTCATCCTGAACTGGCAGTAATCCCAATCCTTCTTTTCCACTGCTTTCTGCTACCAATTGTTCGATCCATGCACCAATTGGAGTTAGCTTGGAGTCAGAAATGAGAGTCAGTTTATCCCTGCCAGCCGCATATCCAGCACCTAACAAGACTCCAAGTGCAACACCCTTGTTCCATTCGGTCTGTACCAAATCTTCACAATTCAATTCAGTCAATTTTGCCCGCTGAAGCAGTTCATAACCATCCAGACCGGAAAGAACTGCCGGGATTAGTCCGAATTCAATTAAAGCGGAATATCTACCACCCACATCCGGATTCGCAGAGATGACAGCCCGAAAATTCTTTTTCTTTGCAATTTCTTCCAGGCGACTCCCTGGATCAGTAATCGCGACAAAATGACTCGCTGGAACTTTTATTTTTTCTGATTCGAGCAACTTCCAAAAATATGAATACAAGCTTATTGTTTCAATTGTGCCGCCTGATTTGCTGCTGACAATAAAGACTGTTTTTTCTAACGGGATTGATTTTTGAATATCAAGAATCTGTCCTGGATCAGAGCTATCCAGCACCTGGATATTTAAACCATCCGGAGATTTTCCTCCAAGCTTAGTGGCTAAGTGGCCATAAACTTCAGGCGCCAATGATGAGCCGCCCATCCCCAGCACTACAGCATGTGAGTATCCATCTGCTTTCAATTGAGAAAATAATTTCTTCGCCCGATCAACGATTTTTCGACTTTCATCTGGGGCGGAAAGCCATGCCAGCCGGCGCCTTATTTCCTTTTTCTTTTTTTCTTCATCTGACCATAATGTCTCGTTTTGGGTACATAAACGTCTATAAAATTTTTCTTTATCCAGATTTTCTAACACGGTAGCAATATTTTCCGACAGCGGATTAAGGCCCCTTCCATGTTCCAATCGCAGATTCTCAATTTCGGAAAGCAATTCTTTCTGGGCATCAGAAAAAGCTTTCACGCCATCATCCTCCAATTTTTTCGTGACTTTCCCAAGATTAATACCCAAACCATCCAGCCGGGAAATATGCGCCATCGCGATTTTTACTTGCTTTGAAAAATCGATTACCTTCGTGCTGCCGTGGTCTAAATATGCATCGAGTGTGAGATTTGGGATGGTATTAACTGTGTCCGGCATGATTAGTGAATCAATATATAAAGTATCCGGATAATCCGGATTTTTCGTGCTCGTTGAAGCCCACAAAGGGCGCTGTAATTGTCCCCCCTTGGCTGCCAATTTCCTGAACCGTTCATCGGATGTGCTGTCAAGGAAAACCTGGTACGCTTGAAGCGCGTTTGCGATGCCAATTTTCCCCAACAAATCCGCTGGATGTTTATCTGTTCTTTGCCTACTTGATACTAAATTTTGAAGTTGATTATCAATAACCCTATCGATACGTGAGATAAAAAATGAGGCTACGGATCGTATATTGGATATATTTTTCCTTGCTTCTATCCGTTTTTCAAGTCCTTCAAAATATGCATTGATCACCTGCCGGTAGCGCTCTATAGAGAATATAAGTGTTACATTCACATTTATCCCCGCAGCAATTACATCCCTAATTGCAGAAATTCCCGCGATTGTTGCGGGAATTTTAATAAATATATTCTCCCGATTTAGTTTGCTCCAAAGCCGCTTGGCTTCAGAAATCGTTTCATCTGCCTTATTTGCAAGATCAGGATTCACTTCCAGACTGATATACCCATCATTTCCGTCAGTATCCATGTAAACTGGATGGAGTAAATCGACAGCGTCCTGAACATCCCGGACCGCAATTTCTTCATATATTCGCGAGCTTGTATATCCAAGCCAACTCATCGATTGAATATCAGAAAGATACACATCCGACCCGGATATTGCTTTTTTAAAGATGGATGGATTGGATGTCAGACCCCAAATCTTTTTACTCTGTATTTGATCCGAAAGCCAACCGTTCAGCAGAACACTTCGGTTGATATTATCCAGCCAGAGTGCTTGCCCAGATTGGTATACATTTTCGCTTTTGTTCACTTCATGAATTCCTGTTCGATAGTCTTGAATTTTTTAATCCGCCGTTTATATCTATCCACATCCATCAAGGAAGCTTCCAAAAAATTCCTGACGATCTCTTTAGCATGGCTCGTTCCGATTATCGCACCACCCATGCATAGCACATTCATATTGTCGTGTTCAACCCCCTGGTGAGCAGAGTAGGCATCATGGCAGACAGAAGCGTAAACTCCCTTCATTTTGTTTAATGTAATATTGACCCCCACCCCTGACCCGCACATTACGATCGCCCGATCTGCTTCTCTATTAATAATTGCCCTGCCAGCTTTTTCGGCAAAATCCGGATAATCAGAACTCTCGTAACTATCCGTGCCCAGATCAAGAATTTCATGGCCGGATTCCTGGATCGCTTCAATAACTGCTTTCTTCAAAGGCAGTCCTGCGTGGTCAGTGGATACTGCTACTCGCATTTGATTCTCCTTATTTCACCAATTCTTTTGCTTTTTTATATATCTTTTCCACACTGAACCCGTACTCATCCATAACTTTGCTGCCAGGTGCCGAAGCACCAAATTTGTCAATACCGACAACTGTTCCTTCGCTTCCAATCCATTTGTGCCATCCAAGGCTTACGCCAGCTTCTACAGCCATACGCTTTGTAATAGCAGGGTCCAAAACCTGTTTCTTGTACGATTTAGATTGATTTTCAAACAGTTCCCAACACGGGAATGAAACAATACGAACCGAATGGCCATCCTCAATTAACTTTCTTCCAGCCTCAACAATCAACCAAACTTCCGAACCCGAAGCCATCAGGATTATCTCTGGTTTACCATCTCCTAAATCGGCCATCACATAAGCTCCTTTATGCAAGCCATCTGCACCGGCAAACTGATCCCTATCGAAGGTGGGTAGATTTTGCCTTGAAAACGCAAGAGCAGTAGGGGTGTGTCTATGATTAATCGCAGCTACCCAGGCTTCACGAACTTCATTCGCATCTGCAGGCCGGATGGTATTGAGATTTGGAATCGTCCGTAGGGACATGACTTGCTCAACCGGTTGGTGTGTCGGACCATCTTCTCCCAGGCCGATACTGTCGTGTGTAAATATCCAAATTGCCCCAAGGTTGGATAACGCGGAGATGCGTACTGAGGGACGCATATAATCCGAGAAAACAAGAAATGTGCTGCCATAAGGAATAAATCCGCCATGATATGCGATGCCATTTACAATCGCACCCATACCATGCTCCCTTACACCAAAATGTAAATATCTGCCCGTGTGGTTATTTTTCTGAAATCCGCTGCTTGAATTAATCCAGGTTTTATTAGAAGGAGTTAGGTCCGCTGAACCTCCAACCAATTCCGGTAAGTTTTCAGCAACCTCATTCAGGATAATGCCAGAGGATTTCCTGGTTGCCATCCCCATCGGATCAGTTTCAAATGTTTTTAATCCGTCAGACCAGCCATCAGGCAGTTCTCCTGAAATCCGCCGATCAAATTCAATAGCCAAATCCTTGTGAGCTTTCTTATACTCACCAAATATTTCCCGCCAGCTTATTTCTGCATCAACCCCCTCCTTCTTTACAGATTTAAAGAATTCGGCTACATCTTCTGGGACTAAAAATTTCTTGTCTGTCGGCCAATCAAGATTCAATTTGGCATTCCTTAATTCTTCTTCACCAGGTGGCTCTCCGTGCGCTTTTTCTGTGCCCTGCTTTGTAGGGAGGCCAAAACCAATTTTTGTCCGGCACATAATAATTGATGGCCTACTGTCCTTTTTCGCCTTCTTGATCGCCTCATCAATAGCGTCCACATCATTACCATCTTTAACAGTCTGGACATGCCAACCATATGCATCAAACCGCTTTGCCCGGTCTTCTGTAAACGCCAAATCCGTTGAACCATCAATCGAAATTTGGTTATCGTCGTATAGATAAATGAGTTTTCTCAGACTCAGGTGGCCTGCCAGTGAAGCAGCTTCAGATGCAACGCCTTCCATCAGGTCTCCATCTGTAACAATCGCATAGGTATAGTGATCAACAATGTTAAAGTCCGATTTATTGAATGTATCTGCAAGTTTTGCTTCAGCAATTGCCATTCCAACACCATTGGCAAATCCCTGCCCTAACGGGCCGGTTGTGGTTTCAACCCCCGGAGTAAGCCCAAATTCAGGATGGCCCGGTGTGCGGCTTTCCCATTGCCGGAAAGACTTCAATTCTTCAATCGGCAAATCATAGCCGGTGAGATGAAGTAAGCTGTAGAGAAGCATTGACCCATGCCCACCCGAAAGCACAAATCGATCACGGTCCGGCCATTCCGGATTTCCAGGATTGAATTTCATATGGCGGGTCCATATGGTATAAGCAATAGCCGCTGTTCCCATCGGTAGGCCTGGATGACCGGAATTTGCCTTTTGAACCGCATCTGCTGATAAAAAACGTATTGTATTGATAATCTTGGTTTCTAATTCTTTACTTGTTTTCATGCCCTTCCTCGATTTTAATTAGATTTCGCAATTCTACCATGTGGGATTTTCCCAGTTTTTTGGTAAAAGTTACCCAAAATCAGCATGTTTTAAGCGTAAGCTGTTCGTTACAACGAAAATGCTGCTGAAAGCCATTGCCCCGGCTGCCAGCATTGGATTTAACAATCCCATCGCCGCAACAGGGATTAGAATGACATTGTAAATAAATGCCCAGAATAAATTCTGCCTGATCGTGCGAAGTGTTTTTCTTGATAATTTGATTGCTTTGCTAACACCGGATAATTCACTGCTCATCAAAGTAACTTCTGCTGTTGCAACAGCCACATCTGTTCCTGTGCCAATCGCCATCCCGACATCGGCAGTCGCTAGCGCCGGCGCGTCATTTACCCCATCTCCAACCATCGCAACTATCCTTTTTTTCTCTTGGAAAGCTAGAACTACGTTCACTTTATCTGCAGGCAATACTTCGGCGATTACCTGGTCAATTCCCACAATTTCCCCGATGACATCTGCTGTCCGCTGATTATCACCTGTCAGCATAACCGTCTTCAAACCAAGCCTTCTAATTTCCGCGATGGATTCTCGGGATTCTTCCTTTATGCTATCCGCAATAGCAAAGATTCCAGCAATTTTTTTCTCAATAGAAATTATGATCACACTCTCAGCATTTAACTCAATTTCTGATAGGTTTGAAAGGTATTTCTGGTATTCAACTTGGTTTTCATCCATGAATCTAAGGTTACCGATCAGTACCTCCCTGCCTTCAATTGTCGCTTGAACACCTTTCCCAACACTTACCACAAACTGATGAGTTTCTGAAAGTTCGAGTCCTCTGTTCCCTGCCTCAGCGATGATTGCCTCGCCCAGCGGATGCTCACTGGCCTTTTCTACACTAGCAGCAATCCGGAGGATTTCATCCTCTGTGTAGGTGGGATCCAGCAAGAAAATTCTCCGAACTTCAGGCTGCCCCTTTGTGATTGTTCCGGTTTTATCAAAAATTATAAGATCCAATTGGCCTGATCGTTCAAGAGCGGATGCGGATTTGAACAGAATCCCCATTTCAGCCCCCTTGCCCGTTCCAACCATTACTGCCGTTGGCGTTGCCAACCCCATGGCACACGGACAAGCAATTACAAAAACAGCAACCATATTAATCAATGCCCGCGTTAATTGATCATTACTCGTAAACCCGAGTGGTAAGGGAATGACAAAATACCAGATCGCAAAAGTGATTAGCGCAATGGCAATTACTGCTGGTACAAATAATGCGGATACTTGATCTGCCAATCGCTGAATGGGCGCCTTGCTCCCCTGGGCTGCTTCAACGAGCCTGATTATCTGTGAAAGAGCTGTATCCTTTCCGATTTTAGTAGCCTCAAATCGAATCATACCCAACTTGTTCATCGTGCTTCCAACAACATTACTACCAATATTTTTCTCAACCGGCAGCGATTCACCTGTAAGCATAGACTCATCAACAGTCGTATGTCCTGCTATCACAACACCGTCTACAGCAATTTTCTCACCCGGCCGAGCGATAATTACATCCCCGACTTTTATATCCTTAACAGGGACTTGAATTTCTTTTTCCTCACGTATAACAACCGCGGATTTCGGGCGCAGGTCCAGCAATTTTCTAATCGCCTCACTAGTCCTTCCTTTCGCGCGCGATTCAAGGTATTTTCCCAACCGAATTAATGTGATTATTACCGCGCTTGTCTCAAGATACAGATGGCCATTGAGTAAGCCAAAAACAATTGGGAGCGAATACAGGAAAGCTACGCTCGACCCAAGCGCGACCAGAACATCCATGTTGGCAGACCCATTTCTTAATGACTTGAATGCGCCAACATAGTACTGCCAGCCTACGTAAAACTGGACCGGTGCAGCAAGCGCTAGCAACAGCCAATTGAACCATGGATGATACGCAATTTCCTCTAGCACAAGCCCGAAATCTCTCCCCATTGAAAGTATAAAAAGGGGCAGTGTAAACAAGATGCCGGTTATTAATAGACGTTTCTGCTTTTTCGCTTCCTCCTCGCGAACCCTGGCTTCAGCATCTTCTTCAATGTCACCCAAAATCACGGAATCAAATCCGGTTGATTTTATTTGTCTGCGAATCTCCAGTTGTGTGAGAATCGTCGGGATGTATCTAATAAGCGCCTTACCATTCGTTGGATTGATGTTTACTACTGTTATCCCATCAAGTCGGAATAACGTTTTTTCGAGATTGGAGGAATCAACTGGATCTGAAACGCCTTTTATTATGAATTCTCCCTGTGCTTCCGCAACATCGTAACCGGCACGCCTAATTCTGGCAACAAAATCATTAATGCCGCTTAACGCTGGGTCATAGCCCACTGTAGCCCGTTCTGACGATAGATTAACAGCGGTATTTTGTACTCCTTCTATTTTTCCAATATTACGTTCTATTGTCGCCACACAATTGGCACAAGTCATCCCCTTTATCGGAAGAATAATCTGCTTTGTATCAGCCATGGGTTTTCATCCAATTGATGGATAATTAATTTCTTTTAACGTAGCAACTATCAATTCTTCATTGGCTGGGTCAGAGAATTCAACTGAAACTTCCTTTTTCTCCAGGTCAGCATTAACTGATATTACGCCATCCAATTCCGAGAGTTCCATTTCTATGGTATGTATACAATGGCCGCAGTGAATTGCCGGCACAGAATATTTTGATTTTTTCATAGCACCTTTCTTTATTTATTATTATTGTGATGTTTATTATAATAACTGTTAATGGCAAAATTTGTATAAGACATTTATAATTTTTAACTGACCTGAAAAAAGGGGCTTTAATGAAACAACTAAACGGGAAAAAAGTTTGCATAACTGGCTCGGCCAGGCGCATAGGTAAACAACTTGCTATCGCGGCTGCAAAGGCAGGCGCATCCATCATTTTGCATTTTGCACATTCAAAAGATGAGGTAATGGCGACAGCCAAAGAAATTCGCGATATGGGCGCAGAAGTAGAAGTTATTCACGCAAGTTTTTTAAATCCTCAAGAAGCTGCTGATACTTTCAAAGTCATTTTCAATCAAGCAGACGACTTGTATGCCTTGGTGAATAATGCCTCCATTTTCCAACCGCTGAAATTCAAAAACACCACCCTGGCGGATTGGCAAACACATTTGGATGTTAACCTCACTGTGCCATTTTTACTAAGCCAGGCATTCCAGGAATCACTCGGAAACCGGAAAGGAAAAATAATAAATATCTTGGATTGGCGGGCTCTCCGGCCGGGGAGAGATCATTTCCCGTATACAATCTCAAAAGCGGGTCTGGCTGCACTGACCAAAACAACGGCACTTACGATGGCGCCAAACATTTCAGTAAACGGGATCGCTCTGGGTGCGATACTACCTCCTTCCGACGGAAACAAAGACAATTCAAGCATTATTGATCCTGTTCCTATGGCACGTTGGGGGAATTTAGAAGAATTAAAGGATCTCTTCTTATACCTGCTCACTGCGCCTGACTATATAACCGGTGAAATCATCCATCTGGATGGCGGCAGGCATCTAGTTTAGATTATTAAAGAAAGGGAAGAACATATGGATATCATTTTTATTAAAGATCTGTTAGTAAGGGGGATAATCGGTGTATCTGAAAGGGAAAGAGCAAACCCTCAAGATATTGTGATCAATATCAAACTTGAAACTGATATTTCGGATTGCGGAGAATCTGATGATATCCGCGAAAGCGTGAATTACCGCACAGTGGCAAAAGAAATTCTTGCGCACGTGGAAAATACCGCCAGGTATACTGTTGAAGCGCTTGCTTCGGATATTGCACAAATTTGCCTGGTCTTCGATCGAGTTGAAACGGTAACAGTTCAAGTAGAAAAACCCGGAGCTGTCCGTTTTTCCAAATCGGTAGGTGTTGAAATTAAGAGAATACGAAATGTCTGAAAATACAGCAATTCTACTTCTTGGCTCAAACATCCAGCCCAGGGAAAACATCCAAAAATGTATCGGGTTGTTAGAAAACAAGATCCAAATAGTGAATGTCTCAAGTGTTTGGAAGACTAAAGCGATTGGAAGCGAAGGGCCGGATTTCCTCAATGCCGCTTTAAAAATCAACACACCCTTATTACGTGAAGAATTAAAGTCTAAAGTTCTAAGCGATGTAGAAAATCAATTGGGTCGGAAGCGAACTGAAGATAAGTATGCCCCACGGACAATAGATGTCGATATAATTATTTTTAATAAAAAAATACTGGATGAAAATTTCTGGAAATGTGTGTTTATCGCGTTACCTGCTTCCGAGTTGGAACCAGAGATTCGCCATCCAAAATATGATATTTCACTCGCGGACATCGTTAATAAAATAACCAACTCAGCAAACGTTGAGTTGGTTAAAGATTTCCAGCTGAGAATTTAAAACTCCAGCGGTTTTGCCCCCCTCGAAATATTGTCCAGAAATTCCGCCCTGGTTTTTTCAGAACTCCTAAAGCATCCCAGCATAGAAGAAGTGGTCATACGCGCATCGTGTTTCCGCACGCCGCGAATCATACCGCATAAATGAACAGCCTCCATGACAACTGCAACGCCGCCAGGTTTCAGCAGTATCATTAAGAAATCAGCGATCTGTCGAGTCATCTTTTCTTGAATTTGGAGCCTTCTTGAGAACATATCCACAATACGTGGTATTTTCGATAATCCAATAACTTCACCTTTTGGGAGGTACGCAACATGCGCTCGCCCGAGAAATGGAAGCATATGATGCTCACACATACTATAGAATTCTATATCCCTGACAATCACCATATCATCATATTCAGTTTTAAAGAGCGCATTGTTTACCAATTTCAGCGGATCCGTCCGATATCCTTCGAGTAATTCTCCGTACGCACGAGCGACGCGGTCCGGTGTACCGACCAACCCCTCCCGCTCCGGTTTTTCACCAATGGCAACAAGAATATCCTTTACGGATTTTTCAATTTTTACAAAATCAATTTCGCTGTCACAAAATAAATCTGCGACGTTATATACATCTGAATCCTGACATTCCTCTAACTTTTTATCTGCCATATTAATCCTTTCATGTAATCTATCTATGAAATTAAATTACCTTAACTATCACGCACAATCAAATTGTTTGCTAGTTTTTCCAAGATACCTCGAATATCACTCGAGCAATCCATTTTATATAAATTGTTAATCGATTGTTTATTCAGTTCTTTTACTTTATCAAGGACCTTTTTTTCAATCCCCAGCCTGATCATTTCCTCTGCAAACCTGGCAGCATCTTGTTCATTCCCAATGCCTTCATTCCATTTTTTATAAAATCCCGGAAAATATTGAAATCCCAGAATCACAGGAAGTGACTTCTTATGCTCAATCAAATCACTAAAATTTGATTTTCCAGTTATTAATGGCTCGCCCCATATACCCAACCAATCATCATAAACCTGAAAAGCCAATCCTAAATATTGTCCGAAATTTGAATAATGAGCCTGCTGCCTCCAATTTTTTCCTGCTAAAAGTCCACCCATCCGGCAGGAGCAGGCTAGCAGAGCTGCCGTTTTCCCCTTAATCATACGAAAATACTCTTCCTCACTAACCAGTTCCCGTTTTTCAAATTCAATATCTAGATGCTGTCCATTTGTAAGCTCCAAACACGTTTTGCTAAGCAAATTGACCGATTCAAGGACGATTTCTGGTTCGTAAAACTTCTCAAGGTTTCGTAACTCATTGAAAGCGGCTGCAAACATTGCGTCGCCGGCGTTTAGCCCGATAGCCAATCCCCATTTCTTCCATACAGTCATCCTTCCGCGTCGCATTTCCCCGCGATCTTCAATATCATCGTGGATCAATGAAAAATTATGGATCAGTTCAATAGCAACAGCTGCCGGAATCGCTTTCTTCCAATCACCACCAGCTCCCTCTGTGCACAACAAAAGAAGCAGAGATCGAACCCTCTTTCCAGCGTTATCATCATGTCTTAAACCCAAGTGATAAGTAAATATTTCCTCCAATTGGGACTCATATTCTTTAAATAACCCAATAAGCAATTGCCGCATCTCCTCTTCAATAGCTGGGAGATATTTTCGTTGATATTTTTCCAGGAGAGACATAAATCGAATCAGGCGATCTTTAAGATTTTATTATCCTTTAATTCTATTAAGTTCTTGGCCCCGACAACAAAGGTTGCGATCTTCATTTGTTTTAAAATCACGCTTACGACTTTATGCAATTCATCTTCGGATCTTGCCGCTGCTCGAAAGAAAGGTCCTGCCATACCGCCCAGGTTAGCTCCCATAGCAAGCGCTTTTATCACATCAATCCCATTTCGCAAACCACCGGATGCAAAGATGACCTTATCCGGGAATCGCTTTTTTATGGATTCCAAGGATTCTGCGGTTGGAATGCCCCATCCTCTGAAACCGGCAGCTGTTTCTCGCAATATTGGGTCCATAGATCGATACCGCTCTACTTCAGACCAGGATGTTCCGCCAGCGCCGGCAACGTCAATCCCTGCAGCGCCAACATTAAAAAGCATTTTCGCAACTTCATCAGAGATGCCCCAGCCCACTTCCTTTACTACCACGGGAACAGATATCCCCTTACATACTGCTTCAATTTTCGAAAGCAGATTTTTAAAATTCGTGTTTCCGCCTGCCATCAGTGCCTCATGTAAAGGATTTAAATGCAATATCAACCCATTTGCTTCAATTGCTTCCACCGCACGTTTACATTCGGAAACAGAAAACGAGTAATTCAACTGAATTGCCCCAATATTCGCAAATAGAAGGATATCAGGAGCAGCTCTTCTGATGTTAAATGATTCCATTGCAGATTTATCTTCAATGCCTATGCGTTGAGATCCCACGCCCATGGCAATCTTGAATTCCTGTGCGGTCTTCGCCAGCCTCATGTTAATTTTCGCTGCTTCTTCTGTTCCACCGGTCATCGAAGAAATGAGTAACGGATTATCCAGATGAATGTTAAATACATTAGTAGATATGTCTACATCAGACAGGTCAATCTGAGGAAGCGCACAGTGAATCAAACGGTAGTTTTCAAAACCGCTAGGAAAAAGAAAGGAGACATCTTTATTGAGATTTATTTCAATATGATCCTGTTTTCTGTTATAGATGCTCGCATGGTTAGTCATTTTTATAAGTATACCCTTATGGTTTTTTGATAATATAATTGGCAGGATTGAATTTCGTTAAAGGAGATAATATGAGCGACGTTTTAGAAGGTGTAAAAGAAGTTATTGTTGATGTTATGAATATTGATAAGGAAGAGATCAAGTTGGAAACCAGATTTATTGAAGATTTAAAAGCCGATTCAATGGATCAATTCTTTTTAATTGACGGATTATGCGAAAAATTTGACATATCAATATCAGATGAAGATGCCCGCAATATCCAGAGTGTAAAAAATGCTGTGGAGTTTATTAATAAAAAATAACAGCTTATAAGAATTTCTTGATTTCAACAAGCATTCAATTTAATAAAAAAGAAAGCCCGAATCGCTGATTCGGGCTCTATAATTTTGCGAAGTTATCCTTCAAGAAACTTTTGAAGTGATTCTTTACTGATCCGGTACGCTTTTCCGATTTTCCTTGCCTTCAAGGATTTATCCTTAATGGCAATGGCTACGTCTTCTTCGGAAACCTGGAGGATTTTTGCGACTTCCGCGGGTGTCATCACATCCGGCACGCCATCACCTTTTACCGCATCTGCCGAAACTCTAGTCGTCTGGCTTTTCAATGACTCAGATATCACATTCCCGAGGCCCATCCCCGCGCCAATTCCAGCTGTCAATCCGGCGCCACCGCTCGGGTTCTGTGCAGCTTCACGCAGTGCGTCAGCCGCCTGCAGCTGAGTGTAGGTTTTGGTATCGAGCATACCCATCGCACGTAATTCTTCGGCTGATTTTGACGATGGTTTGAGATTGCCAATATAAAAAGATTTCAGAGTCAATCCAAGTGCCGCAAAATCATCCTTCGCTTTTACCCGAACACCGGTGCCCAATTCTTCAGTTAATCCGATCAAATCGACAACTGATTTCTTGCCGGTTGTCTCGCCCAGCAAATCTTGCAGCTTTGAAAGCAGCATTGTCCGCAGCCGGCCTTCAATATCTTCTGTCCGATACACACTCTGAGCGCCAACCAATTGTGTAACAAACTGCTGCGCATCTTTAATTTGGTAGCTATATGTCCCAAACCCTTGTAATAGTGCAACACCCAAGCCCATTCCGGGATTGCGCACAATAATGGGTTGTGGTGTGCCCCATTTCCGGTCTACGAATTCACGCATGGAAACATAGTAAACCTCAGCTGTGAATGGCGTACGGTTGTTGAATGCCTTTCCGATCAAGTCTACCAGCAGTGGGATATTTGCAGTAGCGATCGTGTGCCGGCCTGGGCCAAAAACATCCAATGCTTTCCCATCCCGGAAAAATACTGCTATCTGGGATTCTCGGACAATAACTTGTGAGCCTAAACGAAGATCGGCGACGCCGGTTTCAGGAAAACGGTGTACAAGCTCATCCTTCATTTCATTTGCATATTCGACAACATCAAAGATTCTTGCCATTTTTCAGTCTCCTCTATTTTCTATTCCGATTCCTTTAGATCTGTACTTCCCAAAGCAACAATTACATCTTTACGCTGGTTATAAGTATCCACACAATTTTGAGCAAGTTTCGTGAGATGCCGTATTGAAGCTGGCAACCCCTCCGTCCCCATTGAGACTTCGATATTCTCAATTGCCCGTCCAACTTCATCTTCGAGTGATAGAATTTGAATATCGTATTGGTAAATAGCGTCCAATTCCTCTTCATTGACTTTTATCGCATCAAAGAATCCCGCGTACCCGTAGGAAGCATGGCGGATCCGGTCAATAAATTGTCTAAGCTTTATTGCCGCTGATTCGAGGTCATCAACTATTTCAAGATTCCCCTCCGAAACAGCATTTTTCTGTATTTCAGAAATCTTTCCCCATAAAGATTCAAAGCTGTCAGCAATATTTTCCCGCAGGATTTTATCTGCCTCACGGCGCTCGGTTCGCTTGATATACCCCTTGAATCCGGGGATCTTTTTTATTATTTTTGTTAAGAAATCTTCTTCACCACTTACTCGATCCAGAATATCATTCATCTTGTCCTCCAATTATCTAATCCGTCTTTTTGATTATAGCGTTAATTATTAGTGAGATTATTTATTTTCCTTATTAATAATCTATAAACATATACGAACTGGCTTGGAAATAGTTGCAAAAATAACTATCATTGCTGTATACTCAAATCATATAAAGATATGAAGGCATAATTCTATGAGGCCTCCACAATATCGCGAAGGACCTGGTTTTCTTGAATACATATTGGTCGCAATCATTGCGATTCTTTTTTTATTAATTTTGTCAAAATTATTTGGACCTGCCGTAAGCAACTTTGTCCAAAGTTTTCTGGATACTGTCTAAAGTGACATACTTCTTCTCATTATAAAAGGTCTCGTAAAACAATATGGAAATCGCTGATAAGCCAAAATTTTTCTCGATTTTCTCATCAGATTTATTATGGCAGATTGTTGATTGTGTCTATCCACCCACATGTATCGGCTGCGGCCGGATAGGATATGAGATTTGCCCAGGTTGCATCTCAAAGATCGAAACGATAGAACTGAATCAGATTTGCGATTTCTGTGGAATCAATTTGGTAAATTCAGGAAAAAAACATCATTGCCGCAAGAAAAAAGATTTCGCCCTTTCTGAGTTGAAGACTTATAGCTACTACACTGGCTTGATGCGAGAGATTATCCGGGATTTCAAATTCAATAAAAGAATCGGAGTACTACGAGACCTGATTCCCTCAATAACAGTTTTTTTTCTTCATTGGAAACCAGATATCAATCTAATTATTCCGGTTGCACTGAATACTAAAAGGAAAAAGCAGCGAGGGTATAACCAATCTGCAATCCTGGGGAAAAGGATTGCAAAAATATTAGGTGTGGGTTATTCAGAGAGAGCACTTCAAAGAATCCGGGATACACAAACCCAGGTTGGATTGAATTACCTGCAAAGACAGTTAAATGTGGAAGATGCCTTCAAAGCAGAAAAGCGGATTGTGCATGAAAAAACAATACTACTGGTCGACGATATATCGACCACTGGGTCTACCATAAATGAGTGTGCGAAAGCACTACTGTTAAGTGGGGCAAAAAATGTATGTGGTTTCACGTTAGCACGTCCAAAAAACAATTTTATGAAGCAATGAAAGGAGATCAAATGGAACGAAAAATAGATATTTTCACAAAGGAATTGGAACTTACAGATGACCTAAACAAATTCATTCAGAAAAAAGTTGAGCGGTTATACCGCTTTCTCGACCGGATTAATGAAACTCGAATCGACCTCACGCATTATAAGACTGCCAGGAAGGCGGATAATCGGTTTGTCGCCCAGATCACCCTCCGCGGTAGAGGATTTATCTTACGCGCCGAAGAGAGGGCAGAAGATATTCGTACTGGATTAGATAAAGTAATGGATAAGATCGAGCGGCAAATCGAAAGATACAAGGGGAAAAGATACCGAAGCAAAGCAAGCATAAGACCAGCATCCGAAATGCTTGATCAACTAGATACTGAAGAGGAAAAACCATTAATCGCAAGAAGAAAGCGCTTCCACCTGGTTCCAATGGATGAGTTGGAGGCAATTGAACAGATGAACCTGCTGGGGCATGAGGATTTCTTTATTTTCTACAACGCGAATACCAGCGGATTGAACGTGCTCTATAAGCGCCGGGATGGTACATACGGGATCATCGAACCGGAAATCGACTGAGGCTCAAGCTTTTAATAAAAAGTCATCGGAAAATATTTTGGGTTACAACAAAGCTGCACTATAATTGCGTGCGAATTTCCATTATTGAGGTATTTAAATGATTGATGTAAACGAGCTTAGGAAGGGCATAACCTTCGATTTGGATGGAGAATTATTCAAAGTCCTTGATTATCAGCATCACAAACCGGGCCGCGGTGCAGCTACAATCCGGATTAAAGCGAAAAATCTCAGAAAAGGAACAATATTGGAGAAAACATTTGGATCCGGCGAACGGGTTCAGGATGTCCGCCTGGAATACCACAATGTCCAATTTTTATATTCGGACGGACAGCTTTATCACTTTATGGATATGGAAAGTTTTGAACAGCCAGCCATCTCGGCTGATCTTATCGGCGATGCAAATAGGTATCTAAAAGAAGGAATTGTTGTAAAACTAACTTATCTTGAAAGTGAACCATTGGATATTGAACTCCCAACCACAGTTGATTTGAAGGTAACAGAAGCAGAATCTTCCGTTCGTGGAGATACGGCAACCGGTGTTACCAAAAGAGTGACTGTTGAAACCGGTGCAGAGGTTAGCACGCCCAGTTTCGTCATTTCCGGAGATGTGATCCGAGTCGACACACGTACAGGCGACTACGTCTCACGAGTATGATTATCTCTTTATGCAATAAGAAACGAGTTTGGAAGCGTGTTTTATCGTCATAAGAATTTTCTAAATAATTTAGATATCACATTGGATAGATTCTGGATTGGTATAATTCAAAAAACAATTAATACGCAAGCATAAAACACTTCCCGGAGGATTTTTTGAAATCAAGCGGACAAACAAATTTTATTTACTTATTAATTCTCATCGCCATTGTGGCAATGGTATTTATGAACATTAATCAAGGCAGCCCACAATCAGCAATTCCAATTAATAGGGTTGCCACTGACATTAAAGACAGAAAGATTGACCGGATTATTCAAGATGAGAACATCATAACAATATTTTATAAAAACGGGGAGGAAAGAACCTCGACCAAAGAAAGTGGTATTTCGCTTGTTGAACAATTGGTCAATTATGGTGTCGGTGAAGATGATTTTGACGCCGGTGAAGTCACAATTGAGGTAAAACAACCCGGCCCCTGGATGGAGATCCTTTCATTTTTAGGATACATCCTGCCATTTCTTGTCGTTGGAGCTGCTTTTTTCTTCATATTCCGCCAGGCACAAGGCAGCAATAACGCGGCAATGTCATTTGGGAAATCCCGGGCACGGTTGTTCTCAGGTGACCAGCCAAAAGTTACCTTTGAGGA
>Ga0255399_1005_pt1 | contig 19212 bp, 11 predicted proteins | sample ANMaggSSYBR01J13_FD_182115 | JGI IMG/M metagenome (GOLD analysis project Ga0255399, IMG submission 182115) | Sediment cell enrichment communities from methane seep in Santa Monica Basin, California, United Staets - ANME aggregate JGI... | ecosystem: Environmental > Aquatic > Marine > Cold seeps >...
GTAATGGAAAAATTCGGAGCAGACACCCTACGGTTCTATGTACTCTCATCAAATGCGCCTTGGGAGGACCTTAAATTCAACTGGGACGAGGTCAGCACGATCAACAGGAAGGTCAATATCTTCTGGAACGTGTATCGGTTCCCACTGCCCTATATGGCACTGGACAACTTCGACCCCTCGGTTGTAACCTATGATTCGGTAAAGTCTCATCTAAGACCCGAGGACTGCTGGATACTGAGCCGGTTGAATTCACTTATACTTAATGTGAACGAGGCAATGGACCAGTACAACCTTCACAGGGCCACCCGGCCTATATCAGATTTTATACTGGAGGACCTGTCCAGGTGGTATGTCCAGCTGATCAGGCCCAGGACGTGGACTGAAGGAGATGACCCTGACAAGCTGGCCGCCTACTGGGTGATGTACGAAGTACTGGTTAAGATTGCCAAGGTTATGGCTCCGTTTATGCCCCACCTGTCAGAATCTATCTACCAGAACCTGGTGCACAACCTTGACCCTGGCAGCCCGGAGTCAATACATATGTCTGACTGGCCCGAAGTGGAGGAAGCCCTGGTGGATATTGAACTTGAGAAGCAGATGGATACTGTCCGTAACATGGTAGAGGCAGCATCCAATGCCAGGCAAAAGGTTAAACGCAAACTAAGGTGGCCGGTGCGTAAGATTGTGGTGGCCCCCGAAAATGAGCAGGTAGCACAGGCTGCTGAAACCTTGATGTCAGTACTGCTTGAGCAAACCAACAGTAAGGAAATAATGATCCTCAGTAGTGATGAGACCTGGGATGAACTGGGACTGGAAACTGTGCCACAACCAAAAGCTATTGGCCCGGTATTCAAAGGCGATGCAGGTAAGGTCATTGCAGCCATTGGTTCTGCTGATGTTATTTCAATGCGGGATGCACTCGTGGATTCCGGACAGTGTGAACTGGAAATAGCAGGGGAAACTGTTACTATAACATCTGAGATGGTGCGGTTCAATGAGACCATACCCGAATATATTGCAGCTGCCGAGTTCTCTGGCGGCCTTGTGTACGTGGATGCCATGCTTACAAGGGAGATAGAATCAGAAGGATATGCCCGTGAGGTTATCAGGCGGCTGCAGGATATGCGAAAAGAACTTGACCTGGATGTAGAAGAAAAGATCAAGGCTGTCGTGCTGATAAAAGATGAGCGGATACTGGATCTTGTCCTGGACTGGGAAGCGCATATTGCCGATGAGGTCAGGACAAAACTGCTGGTCATCAGCATGGATATTGAGCCCAAAGGTGACCTGGTTAAGGAATGGGACGTTGAAGGTACAGGCATGAAGATGAGCATTTCAAAGATATCATGAGATTTGAAGACTGGGAGCCGCTATACCTGGAAATAATCAGGGATATGGGTTATAACCGTGTCCTGGATGAAGAATCTGCCAGGGTGTTGTCCGGAATTATTTCAGGCATGCCATCTTCTAAAATAGCATCCATCCGGAGGCTCGAAGAACTGGTCAGGGACAGGGATGTGCTTGTATGCGGCAATGCACCTACTTTGAAAGGTGAACTTGAACAGGTCCAACCTGACGATTTTTGCATCATTGCTGCCGATGGTGCCGCTGCCGTCCTTATGAATCAGGGTATTGTGCCCCACATTATTGTGACTGACCTGGACGGGGATGTTAAAGCCGAAATAGAGGCCAGCCAGAGGGGGGCAGTGATGGTGGTCCATGGTCACGGAGACAATATACCGATTATAAGTTCAATTGTTCCCAAACTTTACAATGTAGTGGGGTCCACCCAGGCCGTACCCCTGGCTAATGTCCACAACTTTGGCGGGTTTACTGACGGGGACCGATGTGTCTTTTTGGCACGGGAACTGGGGGCATCTGCTATAGTACTTATAGGATTTGATTTTTCCGACCCTCATGTAAACGCCACTAAAATAAAAAAGCTGGAGTGGGCACGTAAACTAATTGATGTTGTCCTGGAGGGGGAAGCAGGAGCAGTGGGGGTAGGAGGGGGAGCTGGTGCAGCAGGAGATAGGGGCTTAAAATCACAACCGATTTAAGCATACAGCCCAAACGAAAGACCATGGTCAATGATGGTCTGGACATACGTGTGGTACTGGTAGAACCGCTTTACGGGGGCAATGTGGGTTCCACGGCCCGTGTTATGAAGAATTTCGGTTTTTCAGACCTGGCACTGGTCAATCCATGTGAGATGGGAGGTGAAGCCAGGGCCTTTGCAATGCATGCCAGGGAGATAATGGAAAATGCTTCTGTTCATTCAACCATCCAGGATGCAGTGGCCGGTTCCAACCTGGTGATAGCTGCCACAGGGAATCCGGGCGTGAGAGTTGAAAACCATATAAGGATGCCGCCTTATTCCCCGGAATCTGTCAAGCAGTTGCTTACAGGAAAAAGCGCTTCTGTCTCCATCCTGTTCGGACGTGAGGATAAGGGTTTGAGCAATGATGAACTGAAGCTTTGCGATATAATTATGAGCATTCATACCAGTCCTGATTATTCCAGTATGAACCTGTCCCACGCAGTGGCTGTAGTACTTTATGAACTAAGCGATCTGGAGGCAGGCAGTATCAAACTTGCCCAACGTCCGGACCTGGACCTGATGTATGGTCATATCACACAACTGCTGGGAGAAATTGATTATCCTGTACATAAGAAGGATAAGACTACATTGATGATACGCAGGATTCTGGGGCGTGCAAGATTAACATCAAGAGAAGTACAGACTATCCGTGGCCTGATAAGGCGGATTCAATATCGATTAAATAAACTGGAATGATTGACCGACAGTCTCCACACATTTATTAAAATGTTTTTCTAAAAATCGACAAGTATAAATATTATTACGTGCTGTTACTTTACTAACATTTATTAGTGCAAAGAGTATTAAATAATTTAAGAGGAGGAGATGGATGCCAGAAAAGGATGGTATTACTGTTCTTATTGAGAACAGGTGGATAATCATTGCAGGTATTGTCCTGTTATTGATACTGGCCACCTTTGGTTATATCATCCTTCCGCTACTGGATGGTATCATCCTGGGATTGGTGTTTGCCTATGTTGCCAGACCCATAAGGAGAGAACTAATAAAAAGGGGCGTAGGTGAGCGGATATCTTCATTGGTTGCTACTGTTGCCATAATCACACCACTTATGGGAATCCTGGGGCTGGGTATGATCGAGATATTGAACCAGTTGATCATGATGGCCAAGAACCAACAGCAGTTGGTCAATTCGACAATTACTTTCATAAATGAACTGGATATCCCTGAGCCTATATATCAGCTGATACAGGATGCAGTGTTAAACCTATCTTCTACTATTCTGCCCATGTTGGGGCAGATTCCCTTTTCGATGGGTATAAAGATCGCCCTATTCATACTCAATGTTATCATTTCGGTATTTGTATGCTTTTTTTTGCTAATGGATGGCTCCAGGTTCGTGACCGCCTTAATGCGTACGGTCCCTGGGAATAAGCTCTTGATTGCTGAATCATTTAAGGAGCACCTTGATTATATCCTGGCAGGCATCTTCCTTGGTAACATTTATGCCGCCATGATCACCAGCATTCTTTCAGTCGGGGTGTTCTATTATTTCAAGGTGCCACATATCCCTGCAATGTCTGCACTGATACTGATCGCAGGCTTAATCCCAATTTTCGCAGGCTGGATGGTGCTGCTGCCTATTGCGATATTCAGGTATTTGGAGTTCGGGGTCGAGAGTGCGGCTGTGTTTATACTGGTATCGGCCCTCATCCTGTATGTGCCTACTGAATTAATATTCAAACCCTACATCGTTGGCAGGGCATCACGTATCCATCCGCTCCTGGTTATGCTGGCATTCATCGGCGGCGGTCTTGTGGGTGGTATAGGTGGGTTCTTTATGGCACCTATATTCCTGGGTACGTTGATTGCGGCATATAGAGCATATATTGATGTGGGCAAAAAGGAAAATGATGATTTATTTATGCAAGTAGATGATTAGTTAGAATAATTAGAAGGTTATGATATTATGAATAGGATAGGAAGTTTTGTTTTGGGATTGTTGGTTAATGAAGGTGATGGATTATGAAGTTCAGTTCAATGATAATTGCAATTGCGGTTTTATCCTTATTTACTGCAATAGCTGTTGCTGCACCTGCTGCACCTACTAATGTTGATGCATCAGATGTGACGGGTGATGATGGGGGATATATAAATATAACTTGGGACAAATCCGATGACGATGGAGTTAATGTTACAGGTTACGATATTCTGCGAGCCACAGAACAGGATGGAACATATTCTTTAAGGGGTAATACATCAAGTGGGATTGAAATATATACTGATAACACAGAAGATGAAATTGATTACTACTATAAAGTGAATGCCTCTGATGGTACAAACTCTTCAAGTTCAAATCCTACAGAATCTATTCAATCTAAGGATGACAAATCACCAGAAATAACTGAGGTAACAAATGGAACTGTAACTAATTCTACTGCAGTAATTACCTGGATAACTCACGAGGACTCTACATCTAGGGTGGAATATGGTATAGATTCAACCAGTGAGTACGATAATTCTAGCTCTTCAAATGTTACATCACACGAGATAACCCTTACAGTTTTGAATCCTTCAACAACATATAAGTATCGAGTTTTTAGTACTGATGAAGCTGGTAATTCCAATAAAAGTGAAGAAAAGAGTTTTATCACAGCATCCGACACTACAGTAGATACTACAAAACCTACAGTTGAAGATACATACCCTGAAAATGATAATACTAGCTTCAATATTACGGCTAATATCACAGCAGAGTTTAGCGACGAAATGAATGGATCAACACTGAATACTAGTTCATTTCTTCTAAACATTTCATCAAATTCAAGTTCAATTTTAGGTACGGTAACTTATGACAGTTCTACAAAGACTGCGACCTTTGATCCAGACGAATATCTGAATTACAATACGGAATATACAGCAACGGTGACTACTGATGTAACAGATTTAGCAGGAAATAATTTGAACGAAACCGAAACTTGGAGTTTTACTACTGAACATGAAGACACGTCTAATAATGCACCTACAGTGGAAAAAGAAAGTGTTAATCCTACAAGTGGAGTTACACCGGTCACATTTAATTTTTCTGTAACAATAAAGGATGTTGATAACGATACACTCGAGTACGTGTACCTATATATTAATGATGATGACCACGAAATGGAAGAAGATGATTCTTCTGACCAAGTCACATCTGATGAGAAGGATTATGTTTTCAATATAACAATTAGCGATGTAGGTACATATGAATATTATTTTAAGGTCTCTGACGGCAATGATACAGTAGAAACTGATGAAAAAGAATTAGTTGTAAATTCCAAGACATACTCTTCAGGCAACCGCATCTGGGTTCAAGACACTGGTATGTCCAAAACCTACACTTGGAACCCCCAGAGTTTTAGCGGCTTCTACTACGACCTTGACAATGACATAGGGAAAGAGACCTTGACCATTAAGGATATTGGCAGGTCACTGGGCAAGAGAGACATCATATACGAGACATCCCCCATATCTATCGATTTCGAGCAGGACATCTGGGAGACTTATGAAGTAATCGGCTTCATGGCAGACCGCTACTTTGCAGGCTACACCGACAAGACCACTTTTGCTTCAGACAGTGACAGCCTGCTGGACGAGAGACAACTCAGCAAGGTCCTGCTGGATACGGATAAGAAATACAATCTAAGGTCGGGTACATCCCTGGAACTGGAAGAAGGGTATGAATTAAGGATCGCTGAATTCGGTTCCGGCGGCGATGCTGTGATGGTGGCAATGTTCAAGAACGGCGAAAAGGTGGTTGAAGATATAGTCGAAGAAGATGACACCTTTGTCTATGAAAAAGACCTGGGAGGTGCCAGGGATATTCCTATCATTGCTATCTACTTTGATAAAGTATTTGTGGGAACAGAAACCAGCACCATTGTGATCGAGGGTATCTTCCAGGTATCTGATAATTATATTGATGTCAGTACTGGGGATGAGTTCGGCTTGATGGAGATCAAGAGCGCAGACTCAACCGGCATTGAAATGGAAAATGATAATACCGTAAGTCTGGGGAAAGGAGATGACTTCAACCTCATGGGTAAGATCAATATCATAGTGGCTGATGATAGTACACTGCGGTTCGCACCCTATGTTGATATGTCAGAACCGGGCACCTATGAACTAAGAGGTACAGTAACAGAGGAAACCACCTTCAAGTGGACACCCTTCAACTTTGAAGGTCTGCTCTATGATATGGATACCGGTTATGGTGACGAAACACTGGAAGTAGTACGTAACGGAAAATCAGTTGATTACGGTAAGTTAACCTACACCACTAAACCTATCTCCATGAACTTCGAACACAGTGGCGACGATTGGAATACTTTCCAGTCCATCGGGTTTATGGGGTATACATATTTTGCAGGCTACTTGAAAGAATCATCTTTTGTCTCCAGCGACAGGAGCCTCATCAAGGAAGGTAAGCTATCCAAGATACTTATCGATGAAGATAAAAAACACACCCTGCATATCGGTAACTCGCTCACCTTAGAGGAAGGATACAGCCTCCGCATAGACGAGATCAGTCGCGACGGTGGTGCGTTAATGCTTGCCCTCCTGAAGGACGGGGAAGAAATTACCACCGATATCGCCAGTGAAGGAGACACCTACCTCTATGAGATAGATGTGGATGGGACCGATATACCTATTATCGTAGTTCATATTGACAGTGTATTCAGGGGCATGGAAACAAATTCCGTGTTCATAGACGGTCTATTCCAGATATCTGATAGTTTTACCACAGTAGAAAAAGGGGATTCCTACGGTATCATGGAAGTAACATCATTTTCTTCATCTTCAATTGTATTGAAAAACGAGGATAGTTTCAGTCTCGACAGAGACGATACCATAAATATAATGGGTGAGATCAAGTTTAAGGTAGCTGACGACGGCAGTGCCGTCCGTTTCTACCCATTCCAGGAGATCATAGTAAAAGAACCCCTGTATCTTGACCTGGACATCCCAAATAGCGTCTATGAGAACGAAGAGTTCACCATATTGGTCACTTCTGACGGCGATGAAGTGGAAGATGTATCTATCACTTTTGATGATTCCGAGGTCGGTACTACCGATTCCAATGGTGAGCTTATCTATACACCCGTTGAAACTGGTGAATTCAAAGTCACTGCCTCCAAATCCGGGTATGAGAGCGATAGCGAGGATATAGAAATCCTGTACCAGCCAAAGGTGCTGGAAATAAGTGCTCCATTGCTAGCTGACAGAGGTGAGACCATTGTCATATCAGTAACTTCCGAAGGCAAAAGCGTGAGTGGTGTAACAGTTATGTTCGGCAGCAATGACCTGGGGACAACCCCGTCAAGTGGAAATATCACCCACACACCTGACCAGATCGGTACCCATACGATCACTGCTTCCAAATCAGGGCACCAGGACGCTTCAAAGGATATTGATATCACAGACCCAAGTGCACGACTTGTATATTCGAACCTGACCATCGAGCCCAAAAGTGTGCAGCCGGGAGAGAATGTAAACATCACGGTAGAAGTAGCCAATTTCGGTACGCTCCGTGAGGCAGATACAATGACTCTGAAAGTAAATGGTAAAGAAATAGCAACAGAAGACCTGGTCCTTGGTCCTGGTGAGATCATGACAATAGAATTTACAATGAACAGGTCCAAGCCCGGCACATACCTGGTTGAAGTTGATGGGCGTAGTGATACTTTCAAGGTTATGGGTAGTCAGATTAGTTCCACTGCCATAGTAGTACTGGCAATCCTTGTCATACTTTCCACCACGGCTATAATCTATAGTTTTGCCCAGGGCACACTGTCATCTGAAATCATAATTGGCAAGGCCCAGGCTTTTAAAAAGTCGTTAATGCGTCTGATAGAGAAATAAGTACATAATCTTATAGATTATATGCTATAAGAAAATTGAAAGGGAAGAACGTTTTATTCTTCCTTTTCTTCCATGCCCATAACATCAAACAGCATCTTGACAATTGCCTCTTCTGCCAGTTTCATTAAGGTTTGTTTATCCTTTGTACCGCTGAACACACCAAGAGGTATCTGTGCTCCTGCAGACGTAGAGTGTCCACCTCCATGCTCTTCACCAAAGGCTTCACGCATGATCTCACCGATATTGACCCTGACATCCTTACTCCTTCCTGAGATGTGGATGGATTCCTCAGTAAGCCCGAAAATAATTGTTGTGGTAACGCCTTCAAGGTTCAGCAGGTAATCTGCTGCCTGGGGCAGGGCATCCCGGTCCCTGATCGGCCCCACATTGGATATAAGGTAACTGCCAACGACCTGCCTGTTCTGGATGGCATAGCCCATAATGTCAAAGGTTTCTGTTGACATGGACGGGGTCTCGATCTGGCTTAATATATCATGGTCAACAAGGGGGTACAGGAATGCAGCGGCTTCAAGATCAGATTGGGTGGCATTTTTCTTGAATTCATGAGTATCCACCCTGATACCATAAAGGAGTGCTGTTGCCAGTTCACTACTGAAATTGATCTGAAGTTCCTTCAAATACATGGCCATTATGGTTGCACTGGCACCTATATCGGGTTGGATATCAATGTAATCAGCCTTCACTTCAGATATGTTAAATGGATGATGGTCGATCACTATATTGATCCTGGTATCGGGTGGTACCAGATTGTTCATGCCTGGTATGGCGCATTCAAAAAGGGCAATATTGGAGAACTTTGATAGGTCGTATTTTTCCATCCGCTCAATGTCTATATCCAGGAGGTTAACAAAGGCTTTGTTTTCCTGGTGCCCGATTTTACCATGATAAAGTATCTCGGATTCAACGCCTACATTCTTGGCGATCTCACTTAATGCCATGGCACCTGATATAGCATCAGGGTCAGGGTTGTTATGCATTACAATGGCAAGTTTCTTGCCATCCATTTTTTCAATACATCTCTTGAGTTCGCGTGCCTTCTTCAGGCTGGCTGCTCTTTTTGCTGACTGGGCTATAACATTGGCAGCAGCACGTGTAGGCAGTATGGCCGAATCCACACCGGCTGCCTCAAGTTTATCTTTGTTATTCTGGTCAATGGCCCTGGAAACCGTATATACATCCGGTTTGATTTTCTTGATATGTGCAAGAGCTTTCAGGTTTGCCTTGCCGTCTGAACTTAAAATAAAGGCTACTTCAAGGCTGGGCATATCCAGTGCTTTTATTGTTTCGAACTCACTGATATCGCCTATTTCCACATCATATCCCTGTTCTTTCAGGGTTTCGGCTTTACTGGCATCTTTTTCAATAAATATCAGGCTTATATCCTGATCGTCCAGTTCTTTTGCTACCGCAATACCCATTCCTCCACTGCCAAGGATTGCGTAGAAGGGTTTTGTTTTTACTTCTTTGATTGTTTCCTCTTTTTGGGAGGTGTCCGGTGTAGATTCGTCTTCGATAAAAAGACCTCCAATAATCTTAGGCCTTAGTTTATAAGTTCATAAAGATTAACTTAACCATTTAGCAGACCAAACTTTTATCTCGATTCAGAATGGTATATCGTCCAATTATTATGCATGATACATTAATAGAACAGGCAAGGAAAGGGAATACAACTCCCGAAATAAGCAATGCCGCCCAAAAAGAGGGAATCAAACCCGCCAGGCTTGCCACCCTGGTGGCACAGGGCAAAGTCGTTATCCCGAAAAACATATTGCATGAACACGTCCGGCCGGTGGCAGTGGGAGAATGTGTCTCTACAAAGGTGAATGCAAATATCGGCACATCCAGGGCGCATACTGATGTGGATGAAGAGATGCAAAAAGCCAGGACCGCAGTTAAGTACGGTGTCGATGCGGTTATGGACCTCTCAACAGGTGATGATATCGATGAGGTAAGGCGCAGGCTTATTAAGGAGATAGATGTGCCCATAGGTACAGTACCTGTATACCAGGCAGCCAGCAATTGCACATCAGTTCCTGATATGACCACTGACGACATGTTCAATGCCATCCGGCTGCACGTTGAGGATGGAGTGGACTTTATTACTGTCCATGCAGGAGTTACGCTCAATGCACTGTACCAGTTAAGATCGCATGGGAGGATACTTGATATTGTCAGCCGGGGCGGGTCGTTCCTGGCATCGTGGATGCTGCATAACGATGGTGAGAATCCCTATTATGCCGAGTTTGACTACCTGCTCGATATTGTAAAGGAATATGATGTCACCCTGAGCCTGGGCGATGGCATGAGGCCCGGATGTATAGCAGATGCTTCGGATGGTGCCATGTTCCAAGAGGTCATCACCCTTGGCGAACTTGTGAGAAGGTCAAGGGATGCAGGAGTGCAGAGCATGGTGGAAGGACCCGGGCACGTACCTCTGGACGAGATCATTTCAGGCGTAAGGTCGATCAAACACATCTGCGGCGGTGCACCGTTGTACCTGCTTGGGCCGCTGGTCACTGATATTGCTCCGGGCTATGACCATATCACTGCCGCCATAGGCGGTGCTGTGGCAGGGATGGTGGGAGCCGACTTCCTGTGCATGACTACACCATCCGAGCACCTGGCACTGCCGAATGTTGAAGATATCAGGGAAGGTGCCGTGGTCACCAGGATCGCTGCCCATGCCATAGATCTGGTAAAAGCGGGACAGCGGCAGCGTGCAAGGGATATGGATGAAAAAATGGCAAATGCCAGGCATGAACTGGACTGGGGGAAGCAGCTAAACCTGGCAATCGACTCTGAGCGGGCAATCAGTATACACGCAAGGTGCAAGGACGTAGAAACCTGCAGTATGTGCGGCGAACTATGCTCCATCAAGATCATGAAGGATGTAATGGATAAGAAATGAACACTTGGATCCGGTTGGTCCAGTTGTTATATTTTTACTCTTCTTTTTGTCTATCCTTGTCTATTCTTGCTCATCCTTTTTATTCTTGTTTATTTTTATATGAGCGTACACCCAGAACAACCACTATCAAAAGTACAACAACAAACCCTATCAAGAGTACGTTCTTGAATTTTTCGACAGTGGACACTGCCGGCAAGGTTTCCACCTGTATCTTGATATTATCTGAGATCCTGTCGTGACCGTCCACATCCTCATACTTGATCTCACTGTTTATGCCATACATCTTGGTTGTGGCCGTATCATCCACTTTCAAGTTGAATTTGGCAAGGGCACTTTCACCCGGTGCCAGTGAACCGATAAATGCCTGGTCATCAGTTGTACTGAAAGGGTCAGATACACTGATCCTCACCGTTGCATCAGTAACAGGCAGCTCACCTACATTTTTGTACGTGACATACAACAGATTTTCTTCATCTGCCACCATGTTACCGCTGATTTCAATTACTTCAAAATCGGCTTCATCCTTAACCATTACCGCTATGGTCAAATTTTGGCTCTTGATCTCGTACCACAGCCCCACTTCAAGATCCGTCACATCACCCTTTTCGGTCTCATCCTCCCCGCTGATCTGGACATTTTTCTGGTATCCGTATAACAGGTTCAACAAAAGCGGATGCACACCTGCCGGGGCATTCTTGGCAATCTCTATGGTGAATTGGACCGGATCTTCAGTTTGCTGGCCTGATATCAGTGAACCTGCCTCCTGGTATCCGGTCTTTACTTTAACTGCAGGGTCAAGGGATACGAGAGTGGCTATAATTCCTATGGCTGTGGTCTTTTGCGCTTCGTAGTTCATCTCGGTCTTCTGCAGTTTTACTTCAAGGTCATCATCAGCATCTACACTATTTTCAGACTTGAAGCCTGTGATCAGTCCCCGGTTCATAAGATTGATATTAACAGTTACAGTGTCCCCTTTGTAAAATTCTCCGTCCCCAAGCAGGGATGCACTGATATTAGGTCCACCGTAGACTGTATAGTAATTATCGCCCACATCGAAATATTCCGGGAACGCCGCCTGTGCAGGCACAGTTAAGATCAGTAGTGATATAGCGGCGAGTAAGATCATCTGAACATCCTTTTTGTAATTCATGCCTGTTCCTCTAATTCCTCTATTTATTCATATTTCTTAAGATTTCGTAAAACATTCACGATAATGAAGATCAGTAAGATTATAATTCCTGCCAAAGCCAGCTCGAAAGCCCCGATCTTTCTTTCTGCCTCTTCAAGGGGTACACTTACTTCAAGGTTGTCGGATATTGTAATTTCTCCCTGTTCATCATAATACTTTATTTCGCTATCAATACCGTAGGTTTTAATTACGGCATCGGAATCTGCAAGAATGTTAAATCCTGCAGTCTGGCTCTCGCCAGGCGCTATAGTACCCAACCTAACAACCGACTGCCCGATACTTAGCGGGCGCATCACAACCATCCTGACAGTGGCATCCTCTGCTGTGACCTCGCCTGTATTCTTGTATGTAACATCAATATTCTGTGTCTCACCAGCCACAAGGTTGCCTGAAATTTCAGTCACTTCGAATTTCGGAGATGCCTTTACATAGACTGGGATTAGCAAGGTCTTGTTGGCACTGGCGTAATAGGTAATGTGGTCCATACCAGTAAGACCAAGACGCACCACATTGTTTGTGGTTATACGTACCTGTCTCTGATACTGGTATGATACGGGAAGCTGAAGGTAATAAACACCCGCTGGTGCCTTATTTGATATGGTGATAGTAAATTTCAGCGGATGTTCCGGTATTTTCCCTGGAAAAAGGGATTCCATTATCTGGATACTGGTATCCGGTTCTACTTCAATATATGGTGTCCCGGATATCATTTCTGCTTTAATTCCCAATGCTGTAGTGCGACGCATTTCATATTCCAGTTCTTTCATGGAAAGAAAATAGTCATCTTTGTCTGTTCCTACGCTGGTGTCATATTTAAAGCCGTAGATAGCGCCTTTGTTTACAAGGTTTACTTTGAGTTGCACAGTTTCACCCCGCTCAAATTCAGGGTCGCCCAGTAACGAGACATACATATCAGGAGTGCCAAAGCTGTCATAATAGTTCGTAGAAAAGACATAATTTGGGAGTAACAGGTCTGTAATATCATCATCATTATCTTCATCCGCTGCGGATGGCAATATGTAGCCAGCAAGTGCAGACAGCACAAATACTGCCGTAAATGCTGCCGTAAATATTGAAAATGATAACATTCTCCTCATACCTGCACGATCACGTTCCTGGTTCATTGAGCATCCACATCCGGTGAATTAAATATAAATCTATCCCTCTGCCTGGTATTATTAGTATGGACTGCTTTTTTCCTCTCCCGCCACTCATCCAGCTTCACGATAACGGCAGGAAATACCATAAAGGTCGCAAGTAGTGCCAGTGTCACATCCATCACTGTCACAAGACCAAAGTTGCTGTTCATAGAAAATGGCGAGGCGATAAGTGCAGAAAAGCCAACGAGGGTGGTCAGGCCCGATGCAAATATGGCCTTTCCGATCTTGGCACTTGAAGCATACATTGCTTCAGCCGGGTTTGCACCCTTATCCTTTTCTTCATAATACCTCTCCATCATCAGTATGGCATATTCCGAACCGACCCCCAGGATCAGGGCTCCCAGGGTGGCGGTCATGGGTGTATATTCCAGGCCAGTGAAATACATGATACCGCCCGCCCATCCGATCACCATGAACATGGTGACAACAGGGGTAATGGCCTTAAGCCAGTCCCGGTATATCACAAGTAAGCCTGCAAACACCAATATAAGCCCGGTAAGGGTCATTGCCACCCGGCCTGAAGTGAGTGACCATATCACAGTGGTAAATACCACTGAATTCCCGGTTATTGTCACTTCCACTCCGGGCGGAGGGGACATCCATGCAATATCCTCCTGTACAATACCTGTTAATTCCCTGACACCTTTTAGGCCTATATCAGTGACGGCATTTCCTATGCCAAAGTTCAGCAGCAGCATATTCTTGCCGTGAACGTAGCGGTCCTTTTGCATCTGCGGTACCTGCTGGTACAATCGTTCTATATCGGCGCTGTTATCAGGTATAATCCCCCCGTTCATTGATTTAATAATAGGTACAATGCTAGATGCATCGTATATGTGTGACCTTCTTTCAACTTCGTGTTCGCTGAACTCATCTATCCACCTGAGTACTTCGGGGTCAGCCGAATCATCCACTTTTATTATGATGTTCAAGGCATCGGTCCCACCTATAATGTCGCCCAGATGGGTTAGATCGATAAGCGCGGGCATATCCTGTGGCACAAAGGTTTTCACATCTGTCTGGATGGGGACGAATGAGTCTACATACAGGCCGGAAAAACACATCAGCCCTGCAATTCCCAGGACAAGGATGGGATGTTTTATTGAAATGGCAGTAGTCCTTTTCAGGAATTGTTCGATCTTGCTATCTTCCGGACCCGAGCTTGTAATTGGTGATGGCATTTTTAATTTAGGGGAGTTACTATTGTGGTTATTGATGCCTTTTTTGTTATTTTTCTTTTTTATGTGGGTATCAAGTCCGTATATTACAGTCACGCCCAGGAACAGTGAGGATAAAAAGCACATGATTATACCGATCAGCAGCAGTTTCCCGAAATCCTGGATCATGGGGACTGATGAGGTAAAAAGTGAAAAGAAGCCAAGTCCTGTAATCGTCACCGCGATAAGCACTGCCGGCCCGGTGTGTTTGATTGTCTCGATAACAGCCTGTGCTTCATCCTCACCCCGTTCCAGTTCTTCTTCTATCCGGTTATGGAACTGGATGGCGTAATCTATGCCAAGCCCTATCAAGATCGGAAATGCTGACATGGAGACCATGCTAAGGGGGATTTTCAGATATCCCATGGCTCCAAAGGTGTAGATGATACCAAGAAGTACAATGGGGAGGGGCAGGAGTTTCCAGCGGACATGCCTGAATGCCAGGTACAGCACTACTAACATGAGCAATGCCGATATCATTAGCAAAGGAACCATGCTTGTTGTCATCTCATTATTCATTGCAATCGAGAACGCCGGGTCTCCTGTCACAATGACACCGTATGCAGGCGGAAAACCGGATTGTTCAGCTGCTATTTCTGTCTCGCGCAGTATCTCGATCCTTTCATTATCGGTGGAGTCACCTGCCATTTCCACCCATACTATTGCATGGGTATCATCAGGGAGGAGCATGCCGATGTCAGATGACCGGTTTGCTATGATGGATCGTATCTCACCCTGGCTGTCAGGTATTATGTGCTGGCCTGTCATCTGGTAGTTAGTATCCTTGATAACCGATGCCACACTGGCAGTCCCCACCACCCCGGGTATGGTCTTTACTTGCTGTTGAAGCCTGTCAATAGCTTTTAGCAACTCAGGTCTTGTTACGTCCCCGCCCTCGATAAGTACTGCTATTGATTCGGTTGCAAAAATTCTCAGGTAGAGGTGGTCATAGTCCTGGTACAGTTTTGATGTTTTTTCTACAAAGGTTTCTGTACCCGATTCCATTTCGATGTTCTGTGCCCCGTGTATTGAAATCACTATGAGAAGTATTGCTAACAGGACAATTGGTAAGGTGTTGTCTTCGATGAAAATGCCTAATTTGCGAAATGTGTCCTTTATGGTTGGTTCACCTTCGGTTGAAAACTGTAGATATCACTTGTACGATATTTGAATAGTAGAACACTGTAATTGTGATGAATGTATAAATAAATTATTGAAATGGGTGAACATACAGAGAAATACAGAGCTTGTATCTGATTTTTCTCTTTGTGTCCTCTGTGCCCTCCGTGATTTATTGCTTATCACTTGTTGGAATTTGCATTTTAATCGTTGACGTTGTTTGTTTTTCAACTATATCGAAAATGAACTCCGGACTTTAAAAATTTTTATAACATCAACAATCCCAAACCGAGGATCGGGCAGTTCGGAAGTGCTGGTATCCTGGAAAAGGCATCAATACTAACTATATATCATGGTCCCGATACCAGAATCGGTAAACAGTTCCAGCAGGATGCTGTGGGATTTGCTACCGTCAATGATATGAACTTTTTCAACACCCTGTTCTACCGCAACTGCTGCCGAGCGTATCTTTGGTATCATACCACCGGCAATGGTGCCTTCATCGATCATGTCCTCAATCTGGTCTAGCCGGATGCGGGATATGCGACTGGCAGCATCATCCGGGTTGCCCAATACTCCGGGTACGTCGGTCATGAGCAAGAGTTTTTTGGCCTTTAAGGCTGCGGCAATGTCCCCGGCAACAGTATCGGCATTGATATTCAGGCTGTTACCCTTATCATCCACTGCTATGGGTGCCACAACCGGTATGTAGTCCTTTCCGGCTGCTATCATGAGTATCTCGGGATTGATGACCTCTACATCTCCCACCCAGCCCAGGTCTACCTCATGCTCCCTGCCTTCAAAGGTGACGCGCTGGATGCCTTTTTTCTTTGCCATTATAAGCTGGCCGTCCTTGCCTGAGAGTCCCAGCCCTTTACCGCCATAGGTGCCTATCAGGGATACGATCCTGGTATTGATGTTGCCAACTAACACCATGCGTGCGATCTCCAGTGTCTCATCGTCTGTGATGCGCAGTCCTGCCACAAACTCGCTTTTTTTCCCCATCTGTTCCATTTTTTGGGTAATCTCGGGACCGCCCCCGTGTACGAGCACTGGATGGATGCCTACATAACGCAGGAGTACCACATCCTGGACTATATCTGCCATGATGGTTGGGTCGACCATGGCGTGTCCACCTACTTTTATTATCATGATGGAGTCATGGAACTCTCTAATATACGGAAGGGCTTCTATCAATACCTGCTCACGGTTTATGTTCATAGTTGTGGACACTCCTGATCGTCCAGGTTTTATATGTGGTGGGAACATATAAAGGTTTTAATAGTGAAACATATTTTATCGAGTATATTAATCACAACATTTTTATACTATGTAAGATATATAAATGATTGTTGAGCGGTTAAGGTTATTTTCCCCTAACTCCCACCCCCTCTCCCCTTACTCCGCTCAACATACCATTATATTACATTTTCTTGGATTGTGGGTGTATTGTACATATTCAATATATAACTTTTTTCCATGGTATCGAAAGTTTAAACTACTATACTTTATAATTTATAACCCGATATATGGTATCAACAATCGAGGTATAGTATTTGCCAGAAAAGGATTACCTTACTATTGATGATTTTGACCTTTCAGGAAAAACGATTCTTTGCAGGCTGGACCTGAATTCACCCATGAGCCCTGGAAATGAGATCCTGGATGATAAAAGGTTCAAGGGTTCGCTGTCTACATTTAAAGAACTGGATGATTCTAAATTGGTGCTCATGAGCCACCAGAGCCGGCCCGGAAAAAGCGATTTTACTACAATGGAGCCCCATGCCCGGTGCCTGTCAGATCTGCTTGGCAAGGATATTACTTATGTGGATGATATTTTCGGTTCTAAAGCTGTTACAAAGATCAGGAAACTTAAGAGCGGTGATATCCTGATGCTGGAGAATGTCAGGTTCTTTTCAGAGGAAAGCCTGAAACGTACTACAGAGGAACATGCCCGGTCCCACATGGTGCAGCGCCTGTATCCTCTGGCAGATTTTTACTTAAACGATGCCTTTGCGGTCTCCCATCGCTCACATCTGTCCATAATGGGATTTACTAATGTGCTTCCCGGTATAGCAGGCAGGTTGATGGAAAAGGAAATCACATCGTTAAGCCGCAGTTGTGATCTCGGTCGTGGCAAATGTGTTTATGTGCTGGGTGGTGCGAAGGTGGATGATTCATTGAAGGTCACTGAATATGTGCTGGAAAATGAAAAGGCTGACAGGGTACTGCTAACTGGTGTAGTGGCAAATATCCTCCTGGCAGCCAGGGGTGTTGATATTGGCAAACCTAATATGGAATTCATTCAGTCACAGGGATATGGAGACCAGATAGAGCTTGGCAGGAAGCTGCTTGAAAAGTACAGTGATAGGATCGGTCTTCCTGTTGATGTTGCACTGGATAAGAATGGAGTGAGGGTGGAAGAGTCGATCGATATCCTGAATAAGAAGCATCATCCTGATCTGCCTATCCTGGATATCGGGCTGGAAACCATTGTGAAATTCTCAAAAGAGATCAGGAATGCGGGGACAGTTATTATGAACGGTCCGGCTGGTGTGTTCGAAAGGGAGGCTTTCACTCTTGGGACAGTTGAACTCATCGATGCGGCTACCAAATCAGGCTTTAGTGTTATTGGCGGCGGGCATAGTGCGGCAGTAGTGGAACAACTTGGTGTGGAATCCAGGATCAATCATATCAGTACGGGTGGTGGTGCTTGTATCGACTTTTTAGCTGGTGAGAAACTGCCTGGTATCGAGGCGTTGAAGGAGTCGGCTGTGCGGTACAGGGCGAAATAGGGCTGGCTGTGGATATTTGGATTCGCATGTGTCCGGCTGCTTTTTTTCCTGGTTTTGAGGAATACTCAGGGTCTATTATCTGAAAGTGTTTTTATCTGTTGAGATGTTGATATTTGTCTTTTTTAGTAACTGACATTTCGACTGCTTGCGTTAGGAAACGTGCTTAATTTCCTTACATCCCATCCAGGCCACATGCCCCACTGCAACCGACCGATAGGGTGCGTTTTGTAGGTGTCCTGGTGAGGTACAAGTCTGACTGAACCAGATAGGGTAATAGAAAAACTTATTAATGATGTTTGCTAAAATAAATCATCAGTTATATGATTATAGGGTGGTGTGATGGTTTATGAAATTAAGATATAGTTATGGAGAGTATTGAATGACAGCAGATGTAATACCAATTACGGATAGCCCGAATGCACCGGGGGCGTAGTATGATGAAAAGAAGAAGACATGTAGCGATATTTATTTCAATGCTGCTGCCCCTTTCCCTAACAGCTTGCGCCAGTGCTTCCAAGGTGAAACTCAATACAGTAGCGGCGCAGCGAATGATTATTTCGGCAATTCCGTCTCCATATCAGGTAACGAAACCATACTACCCATAAAACTTTATATTGATTCGACTGTAAAATATAATTAGAAATTCAAATTGGAAGTGTATTAAAAATGATACAACAAAATAAAGCAATAAAATTGTTAATAATTGTAGTAATTATTCTGAGCTTCGCACCAATTGTTGCATCCGCAGCACCTTTTGCTTATATCACAAATTATGGCAGCAACAACGTCTCGGTGATTGATACTTCAACCAACACAGTCACAGCCAACGTTACAGTGGGAACC
>Ga0255399_1007_pt1 | contig 18403 bp, 19 predicted proteins | sample ANMaggSSYBR01J13_FD_182115 | JGI IMG/M metagenome (GOLD analysis project Ga0255399, IMG submission 182115) | Sediment cell enrichment communities from methane seep in Santa Monica Basin, California, United Staets - ANME aggregate JGI... | ecosystem: Environmental > Aquatic > Marine > Cold seeps >...
ACATCGGAAGACGAAGCAGGGCTTCCCGTGGACGGAAAACGTGCTGCCTTTGATGAACGCGGTATCGATCGGGTGGAATTTCTGATCGCACCAAACCCCGGGGAAGGCCTGAAACCGCTGGTCAAGATCGCATCCGGCGGTGAGACTTCGCGCTTGATGCTGGCCTTGAAGAATGTACTTGCACGCGCTGACACCATCCCGACCCTGATCTTCGATGAAATTGATCAGGGCATCGGAGGCCGAGTTGGTGCAATCGTCGGGGAAAAACTCTGGCGGCTGGGAGAAGACCATCAGGTGTTGGTCGTCACCCATTTGCCGCAGCTAGCCGCTTACGGCAGCCAGCATTTCCACGTGTTCAAGAAAATCAAAGATGGACGCACAGTGACCGTTGTCGAGCAGATATCCGGGCAGCGGCGTGAATCCGAGCTGGCGCTCATGCTCGGCGGGGACAGCGATGCCAACCGGGCCGCCGCCCAGGAAGCTCTGGAGAGCGCAGAATCCCGAAAACAGGAATTGGCCGGATAACAATCTAGCAGTTTTTCCACTCGTTACAACTTGCTGTAACAACGAACCCTTGAATTAATTTATAAACTATGATATAAAATAATTACCAAACGCTTGGGTGCCCCCCTCACCCAGGCGTTTGGCTTTAAACCATGCTTTTTTATTTGATTAAGGTTATATAATACGTATAGTTATCAAAATAAATCCTTTAATATGGAGGAAAAATGAAAAAGAGATTTGGTATTCTACGGGTTATTGCAACCATCATGAAAATACTGGGTGTCATCATCGCTGCACTGGCTGTCCTCGGCGGCCTGGGGATGTTCATCTTCTCCATTGCCGGTGGCGTCAATATGCTTTCAGACTTTGGAATTGATGCAGGAGGCGGCGCGCTCGCCGGTTTGTTCGGCGGATTTATGGTCATCTTTGTTGGCGCCCTCTACGCTCTCATAATGTATGGATACGGCGAACTGCTCATGCTGTTGGTATCCATGGAGGACAATAGTTTCCGCACCGTAAAACTGCTGGAAGAAGTCATTAGCGAAGATAAGCCGGAATAAGGTTGTTGATAGAAAAGCATATGAAACCGCGTGGTAATAATCCCACGCGGTTTTTTTTCCATTAATATATCCTCATAGATCAATACCATTTTGAACAGGAGTCTGATATGGGAAATTGCGATATCGGCGTAATCGGCATGGCAGTCATGGGCCAGAACCTGGTTCTGAATATGAATGACCACGGCTTCAAGGTCGCCGTATACAACCGCACGACCGCCAAGATGACCGATTTCATCCAGGGGAGGGGGGCAGGAAGAGAAATATACGGTGCGGAAACACTGGAAGAATTTGTCAACAAGCTCGGGGAACCACGCATCATTCTACTGATGATCAAAGCCGGGCGGCCGGTTGATCTGACCATCGAAGCGCTCAAACCGCTGCTGAAACCGGGAGACATCATTATGGATGGCGGTAATTCCTACTTCAAGGACACCATCCGCCGGACAAAAGAACTGGAAGAATCGGGCATTCATTACATCGGGACAGGCTTCTCCGGTGGGGAACTGGGCGCGCGCCGCGGTCCGTCCATCACGCCGGGCGGCTCTCACACAGCCTGGCCAATTGTGAAGCCCATTCTGAAAGCGATCGCCGCGAAGTTGGATGACGGCTCGCCTACCTGCGAATGGATAGGGTCGGACGGCGCCGGCCATTATGTAAAAATGGTTCACAACGGCATTGAATACGGCTTTATGCAGCTGATTGCCGAAACCTTTCAAATCATGAAGGACATGCTTGGGATGGACTACAACCGCATGGCGGCAGTCTTCAAGCAGTGGAATCAGGGGAAGCTGGAATCTTTTCTGGTGGAGATCACCGGGGATATCCTTGCATACCGGGATGAGAACAAAGAGCCACTGCTGCCGAAGATTCTGGATGCCGCCGGCCAGAAAGGCACCGGACGCTGGACTTCCGAATCCGCCCTGGAGCTAGGCATTCCATTGACGTTGGTGACCGAGGCTGTCTTCGCACGCGCCCTTTCCGCGCTGAAATCGGAGCGGACGCAGGCAGCAAAACACCTGCCCACCCCCGCTTACCAATTTGACGGGGATCGACGAGCACTCACGCAAGACTTGGAAAACGCTCTCTACCTGGCAGAAATCCTGTCCTATTCCCAGGGATTCATGCTCTTCCGCGAAGCCGCCCGGGAATACGAGTGGGAATTGAACTACCAGGAAATCGCCAACATCTGGCGAGACGGCTGCATCATCCGTTCGGCGCTCCTGACATACATCCACGATGCCTACAAAAACAACGGCGAACTGGAAAATCTGCTGCTGGACCCGTTCTTCCTTGAGGAAGCCAGATTAAATGTGTCCAGCCTGCGCGCGGTCATCCGCCACGCTGTGGCTGCCGGTATACCGGTGCCCGCCCTTTCTGCGGCACTGAGCTTCTTTGACGGCTACCGCAGCGGCAGCCTGCCAGCCAACCTCATCCAGGCACAGCGCGATTATTTCGGTTCGCACACCTACGAACGAGTGGACGCCCCGCGCGGAGAATTCTTCCATACGAACTGGACCGGCGAGGGCGGGGATGTAACCGCTTCGTCTTATAATGCCTGATTCGAAGTCAGGTACTCATAGTGTTCACAGCGTATCACAGCATCCATTGTGTCCATAGGTTACACAAAATAGGCGAGGTTTTGTCCACCCTGTCCATTGTGTGCACCTGGTATCATGGGCGTTGCACCCGGGTTTCACCCAAAAAGAGGAAAGGTGACTCGACTAATCGTAATTAAGAAATAAATCAATTATCTTTATCAGCGTTAACAAAGATATGTTTACGAACCTGGTCAATCCCGACGAAGCATAATCACATGAGCATTCCCTCTTTTCTAAACTTGTTTGTCGATTAATTCAAATTTGACAATTTGGAATGGACACATTCAAAGCATCACTCAAATTGAATTAAACAAGTACCTTATCCTAAATAAGGGTTACTAATCTATTTTTTCGTATATAATATTGTTCGGCGCCGAACTCGACGCTCCTTGTAGTACTCCCTTTTCGAGTTAAGACATTTTTACAATGACAAAATTTAAGACTACGATATTTTCGCAGCCGTATGGATGCCATTTAATTACCAACTATAGATTTAACCATGATCGATAATTTACTTTTATTAGTCTTGATGATCGTGTTTTCCACTTATGCCATATTTTCACGTCGGTTGCTTTATGCAGCTGTAGCGTTGGGAATAAGTAGCTGTTTACTGGCTGTCATTTTTTTCAATTTGAATGCCCCGTTTGCAGGTGGATTTGAACTCAGTATTGGCGCTGGTCTGATTAGTCTGCTCTTCATTATGGCTATAAGTTTGACCGAAAGGAAACAACAATAAATATGGCGGCCAGGAGGCAATACGCAACGTTCATTTTCGCTCTTTTAATATTAGTTCTGTTCTCATCAGCCTGTTCGTTTTATGAACCAATACCAACACCAATAGGTGAAATTCACAATAAGCCTGCCAACATGATTTCTTTTCAAGAATACTTATGGCAGGAACACCCTTTAGATTTAATCATTCAAATAGGATTATTGCTCGCTGGTGCATTTGGAGTCGCTGCGCTTCTTCCTTCACCTGACGAGGAATAAACATTCGGAAATATTTATGCTGCAAATTGAATTCTTATCGTATTTTAGTGGTGCACTTTTTATTTTGGGCTGGATTTGCCTTATCAGCCAACGAAACACTTTTAAGCAGGTCATCGGCTTGAAAATTATGCTCCAAGGTGTGACTTTGGCATTGGTTTTGGCAGGTAAATTACAGGAAAACATGAATTTAGCACAGACCATGGTTATCTCTGCGCTCATCGTAGAAACCATAGTAATTGCCTTGGCTTTAGCCATGATCGTTAGTATATTCCGCAACATTCCTAGTGGGGATATTGATCTCTTGAGAAAGTTGAGAGGGTAATGGCTGTATTTTTAATTCTCGCTTTGGTCATTCTCCCTATTAGCTTGGGAGCGATATTAATCTTTTTTTCACACCGGTTACGCAGCCCAACGCCGTTCTATCTGTTTATTATCAACATGCTTGCAATGATCGCATCAGCATTGACAGCTTCTTTTTCCGCTTCAACAATTCGTCTCTGCATAACCTGGCAACCTTCCGCGAGTGAAATGTGTTTATTACTTGAAAAATCTTCTCTTTTGTTAGTTTTACTGGCATGTATTTCAATATTGTTGGTGATCATCATTCATCACAGCCAAACACACGTTACTTCCTCTCAACAACTAGGCCTTGCTCTTATTTCAATTTCTGTGGCGAATATTGCTTTTCTTACCGAGCATTTTTTACTGCGTTATGCTGCCTTGGAGGCGGTTGGTCTATGTGTGGTTGGCGCATCCCTGGCGCTTTCCCGTTCAAGTAAGAAAGCTTGGAACAATACAAAATTGGTTTTCTTGAATTTTCGATTGGGGGACATTGGTTTGCTTGTGGCCATCTTCCTTTTATATGCTAACAGCGGCACGTTTAACATTAGCCAAAACTTTAATCTAGCTGCCCAAATGCCACTTTCGATACGTGTTGCCTTAACCATTGGGTTATTGTCAGCGGTTTGGGTAAAGATGGTAATCTGGCCATTGGATTTTTGGGCAGATAGTTGTTCTTCCTTGCCGCCAATAATGCGCACCTGGCTTGTTGACTTGCTGTTGCCTTCCCTGGGTGCCTACCTGCTCTACCGCACTTCACCGCTATTGCTTTCAAACATCGGTATTTCCAGATGGGTTGTATTCATTGGATGTGCTGCAGCATTAACAAAAGTTTTCTTTACCTCAACAAACAACCATCGTATTGTGCTCAACCGCAACCCATTAATTTTTTCCGCGGTCTGTTTAGTTCTTTTAGCCGCGTTTATTGATCAAAAAACCCTCTGGGCTTTTATGATCTTTTGGATATTCACTAGACTTGTGTTTTCACTAATCTCATTAAGGCAAGAACTGGCGCCTGCACCACGAAAAACGCAAGGTCATTTATTTTATTTAGCTTCTCAACTCCTACTTCAAGGATTTTCTCTAATCGCATTATGGCAAGCCGCCTTACCAACCTCAATTTCGCCTGCGCTTATCACAGTGCTATGGACAACCTGGTGGATGCAGTTTATTCGCATCCTGAAATTTAACTTTTCTTTAGAGAACGTGAGGCAACAAAGAACAAAAGAAGAAAAAATCAAGGAAATTTCGAGATTCACGCTTATAGGATTAACACTTGCGGGAATTTGCGCTGCAGCATTAACCAGCACGGTTTTTATGCTCTCCTTGCTGGTTAATGGAAAAGGGATTTGGATAATTCCAAGCCGACCATATTTCCAATATTTTCCTTTATTTTCATTAAGTTTCTGGTGTTCACTAATCTTGGCAGTGTTGGTATTGTTTTTTCTGGCGGACAAAACTGCGCAACTCAAGAAATATGCAAAGTCCCTGGTAAATTCTATTCGTTTACGGAAACAGTCGTCCCTGGCAAAAGAAACCTGTTCAAACCCAGATCCATTAGACTTAACTGCTTCTGTTTCCTCGTTTCTAATTGCTGCAAGTACATTTGTTTATAAAGCCATCGAACACGGCAGCACTTCTTATATCTCCAGGTTTTTTGTGGTCGCATCTACTTTCATTTATGAAAATGTTGAACATGGGAGTGTAGAGAAGTTGATCAAGGGAATTCAAAAAATTTTTAACTTCCTGTTTTCCAAGGTCGAGAAATTCACCAGTGCCGATCTTTGGGTGCGCTCATTAAGATCTGTTATCGATTCTTCTCACAGAGTACAGCGTATGCATCCGGGATTGCTGCGCATTAACCTGGTTTGGTTGTTATTGTTCATCATGGTTCTAATTTTGATCGCTGTCAGCCCTAATATTGGTTCAATTATTTCTATAAGATGAATACGGAGGAAAAGAAATGAAAACACAAGAACTTATCAGTTTATCCGTACTGCTTGTCAAACTGCTGCCAGCTTTTTTACTGCTCCTGATCGGCAAAACTATCCATCGCTACGCGAAGTGGATTGCTCTTTTCGCGTCGCTTGCTTCGTTTGGATTATTCATCGCTTATATTCCCACTTTGCAGCAAGGATTAAATGCACCGCTAAATTTTGATTACCTTCCTTCAATGGGAATTAAATTAAGCTTAAATATTGACTGGTTATCTTTCCCCTTTTTATTGACCGAAGAATTTGTTACGATTTTCGCAATGATTTATGCGATTGGTTATATAAAATCTGATGAGCGAAACCACATTTTCTACGCTTTACTGCTGCTTTTTTCAGCTGGCATGTCTGGGACTACATTGGCTAATGATATTTTTCTCTTCTACTTCTTCTGGGAATTAATGTTGATTGCATCTGCCTTATTGGTGGTGAATTGGGGGGAAAGCGCAAAAAAAACTGCGGTTGCCCTCAAATATTTCATCATCACACATTTAGGCTCGTTATTCGTACTGGTGGCTTTCATCATGGTTTATTCCCAAAGCGGCACGGATCATTTTTCGGCCTTATGGGACGGGGTTCAGATGTATCCAGAAACAATACCATTAATCAGCTCGCTTTTCTTGCTCGGATTCAGTGTAAAAATGGCGGTCGTACCATTTCACATTTGGTTGCCGGATACACATTCAGAAGCCCCTATGCCAGTTACGATCATGTTGGCAGCTGCCATGTTGAGCATGGGTACTTATGGTATTTTGCGCTTTCCTATGAGCTTTCTAACTCCCAGCCAATTTGCCATATTTACACTGCCAATGATGATAATGGGAATAGTCTCGGAGTTCTATGGAGCGATTATGGCGTTGGTTGAAACGGATATTAAACGCATAATCGCCTACTCCAGTGTCAGCCAGATGGGATATATACTTTTCGGGTTAGGAACACTCACCCTCTCTGGCGTTGTGGGTGCCACCCTGCATGTGATCTATCATGCGATTGTTAAAGCTCTTTTATTCTGCTGCATTGGCTGGATTATAAAAGCGGTTGGTCAGCGCGATATCCAGTCTATTAGCGGGCTGCGCAAAAAAATGCCGCTTCTCACCGCATGCGCCATATTAGGGGCGCTTTCTATCGCCGGTGTACCAGCTTTGGCGATTTTCAACAGCGAGTGGTTAATCTTCAGCAGCGGTTTCCAGACCCCTTATATTGGTTTAGCCATTCTTGAAATACTTGGCTCAATCTTGACATCAGCATACATCTTGCGTCTCATTGGCACAATGTTTTTCACGCAGGGGGATTCCTCACAAATATATAAGGTTCCCTTTTCAATCAAACTAGTCACGGTCTCTCTTACAATTTTGACGGTTATTGCAGGGATCTTTCCCAAGCCTCTCTTTAATTATGTGGTCAATGAACTACCCCTAATTCTAGGAGGTAAATGGTAACCCTTTCACTTCAGTATCCTCAAATACCATTACTTTTCCTTGGTTGTATGGCTGTTGTTATTTTTTTGGCAGCACGATTTCTTAAAATAACCAATGTTTCAATGGCATTGTTAACTGCCATATCATTTCTGCTTGTCCTTTTCTATTTAATCTTTGAAAGCCAACTGCTTCAGATGGCAAATCATTCATTCAATGGTTTCCACAACAACCTTGCCCGTCTTTTTTCATCGACAGCTTTTTACACATACGAACCAGGGGCAATTTTAATCACCCTCATTACTTTCGTTTTGGCATTTCTCGTTTCTATCTATTGTGCAGAATATCTCAATTTAGATAGCCGTCAGCACGCTTTTTACCCGTTATTAATTCTTATGATCTGCGGATTAATAGGTATGCTTTTTTCTGCTAATTTGATGGTCTTATATCTGTTTTGTGAACTTATGAGCATTTGTGCATATGTGCTCGTTGCTTTCAGGCGCCGCACCGATACAGCCATAGAAGCAGGATTTAAATATTTAATGATGGGTAGTGTGGCTTCCATTGTGATCTTATTAGGTATAGCGTTATTGTTTATATCCTATGGCTCAATAAACATAACCGATTTGCGAGGTTCAACCAGTTGGCCAGTTCAAATAGGTGTCCTGATGTTCTTTGCGGGATTTTGCTTGAAAAGCGCTCTGGTTCCAATGCACACGTGGCTTCCCGATGCGCACGGCAGAGCCCCCAGTAGCATCAGTGCCATATTATCCGGAATTTTAGTGCAGGGAGTATTTTATGTAATGCTTAAGGTAACTCTCGAGCTTGGTTTTGATCATGTCTTGTTGGGAACAATCTTATTATGCTTATCCTTGCTCAATATTGTGGTTGGGAATTTAATGGGATTAGTGCAAAACCAAACCAAACGCTTATTAGGGTATTCGACCATTGCCCAAATGGGTTATATTGTTCTTTGTATGGCAGTCGGGTTGCGTAATAATCTTGCCATTGCCCTGCAATCCGGCTTCTTTATCATTGTTGCCCATGCATTTGCCAAAAGTCTCGCCTTCTTAACCAAGGGAATCTTCTATTATTATGTCGGCGCGAGCGAAATCAAACATCTACAGCGGGCGTCAAGATTGCCTTTATTCCCATCATTGGCATTTGGTTTAGCGATAATCAGTCTTTCTGCTTTACCGCCATTCCCCGGCTTTACCGGAAAATGGATCGCCCTAACCAGTTTTTTTACATTGACAGATAATATTACAGTTTTAAGCGCTTTGATCTTTTTGGCCGGCAGTCTGGTAGCGTTTGGTTATTACTTTCCAATGCTGCTTATCTTATTTTCAAAACCACAAATACAAGCGTCCGGTGATAATGAAAAAAGAAAACAAAAGAAAATATCACCTTGGATGGGTATACCTATAGCAGCAATGGTCATCTCGATTCTTTTCATCAGTGTCGCCCCCCAGGATTTAATGGACGTAACAATGGAAGCCGCTCAATTTTTAATGGGAATGATGAGGTAATCATGGAAAATTATTCTTTATGGGTTTCACCTCCTATTCTTTTTGTGGTTTTTATTTCAATTGGCGGATTGATGTTGGGGGTGGGAAAATTAATATCAGCCGAAGGTACAGAAAATCCAGCAAAATTCATTCATTATTCCTGCGGTGAAGATTTGGATACACCGCCTTTAGAATTGAATTACCATGCCTTCTTTCGACTTGCCTTGCTATTTGGGATACTGCACATCGTTGCATTGGCGATCTCAACCATGCCGGTAAAAATGGACATGAAAATATTATCTGTTATCTATATGCTTGGGGCCGCAGTGAGCATACTAATCCTATTGGAGCGCGACGTAAATGAATAAAGCCATAATTCCAAATGTCCTTAAATGGGCACGCCAAAAATCACCTTGGATTTTGCATTTTAATACTGGTGGATGCAACGGATGCGATATCGAAATTCTTAGTTTGCTTACACCTCATTATGACGTCGAAAGATTTGGGATTCAAAAAGAATCATCACCTCGCCACGCTGATATTTTAATTTGCACCGGGCCTGTGACCCAACAGGTAAAACCTCGCCTTCAGCGAATATATGACCAAATGCCTGAACCAAAGTGGGTCCTTGCTGTTGGAAGTTGTAGTTGCTCTGGCGGTATTTTTTCTGATGCTTATAACATTCTTGGTGGGATTGATAAAGTATTGCCGGTTGATATGTATATACCTGGTTGTCCTTGCAGGCCAGAAGCCATCATTGATGGAATCGTTAAATTGCTGGAGCAGGTTAAATGAACAAAGAAAAAGCGGTTAACAAATTACAAGAAGTATTGAATTTGGATAGATCGGCCATTAAGAAAATGCCCATGAACGAGGTGGAAATAACTATATCAAAACGGCAAATATTGTTAGCTGTTAAGACAATATTGAAGTCTGGCATCTGGCATCTCTCAGCTATCACTTGCCAGCAATTAGAAGATGATTTTATTTTGCTCTATCATTTCTGGAAATCTGTCGGCGTTACTTTAAGAATTAGGTTGGAAGAAAATAATCCCCGGATTGATAGTGTCTGCCCGTTAATTCCCGGTGCAGAATATTATGAACGGGAATCCCGCGAGATGTTTGGCATCGAGTTTCTTGGTTTGCCAAATCCTGTTCCGCTCCTGTTGCCTGATGATTGGCAAGGTGGATACCCCATGAGAAAAAATGAGCGGCTAAATCAAGATAAACCAAAAGATAATAAACACAAGCAAAAAGGAAAATCTTCATGAGCAAGATCACCGTACCAATTGGTCCCCAGCATCCCTTGCTTAAAGAACCTCTTTCTTTCCTTGTTTCTTTAGAGGGAGAAAAAGTAATGGATAGTACTCTGCGTTTAGGGTATGTACATCGAGGTATTGAGAAACTGGCTGAACAACGCACGTATATTCAAAATGTGTATCTTATTGAACGCATTTGTGGAATTTGTTCTCATATACATTCAACCACCTATTGCCAGTCGGTGGAAGCATTACTAAATCTTGAGGTTCCTAAACGTGGTTTGTATATCCGTATGCTTTTATGTGAATTGGAAAGAGTCCACAGTCATCTTCTTTGGCTTGGAGTGCTCGCAAAGAACATCGGCCTCAATACCCTTTTCATGTATGCTTGGCGTGATAGGGAAATTGTGCTGAAAATAATGGAGGAGATTTCTGGAGGTCGTGTTTCTCATGCTGTTAATATAATCGGCGGTGTCCGAGTAGATTTAAACGATAAACATCTTTCCCTTTTGCATAAGGGTTTACAAGAACTGAAAAAGCGTATTGAAGAAATTTTGCGATCAATAGAAAATGATCGCGGTTTCCAGGCCAGAACCCGGAATATTGGGCAACTTTCTTTAGAAGAAATTAAGCGTTATTGTGTTGTGGGTCCCGTCGCCCGCGCTTCTGGTTTAGATATTGACATTCGTCGTGATGCACCTTACGCTGCCTACGATGAACTCAGTTTTGAGGTTCCACTCATGACTGAGGGTGATGTATGGGCACGTTCCGTTTTACGCATTCTCGAGACAATTCAGGCTATCCGATTGTGCACACAAATCATTAACAATCTCCCTGACGGTTCAATATCAGTACCCGCCCCCCGAAGAGTGCCTGCAGGGGAGGTCGTAAGTCGGGCCGAAGCTCCCCGCGGAGAAGTTTTTTATTATATGCGCAGTGACGGCAGCCAGAACCCTGCTCGATTAAAAATTCGCACGCCCACTTTAACTACATTAATTACCTTGCCGGGACAGTTAAAAAACATGCAGATGGCAGATGTTTCAGCTGTGATCGCTGGAGTGGATTTATGCATCGCTTGTGGCGACCGGTAAAGAGAAGGAAATTTATTACATGAATCTATCTGTTTTAATTTTTAAGATCTTCATTTTCCCGGGCTTCCTTTTTCTGCTCGTCACCGCCCTTTTTTTACATTGGTTGGATCGCAAGCTGATTGCTCGATTCCATGGCAGAGTTGGTCCTCCATGGTACCAGCCATTGGCTGATTTGGTGAAGTTATTTGCGAAAGAAGATATTTTACCGTCTGGAACAAATCTGATTTTCGCCGCGTTATTACCCCTAATATCGTTTGCGTCTGTGCTAACAGCAAGTTTTTACCTACCGATTGCTATTCAGTCGACTCCCTCCTTTCAGGGTGATTTCATAGTCCTGATGTTTTTACTGAGCATGCCGTCTTTAATGTATTTTCTCGCTGGTTGGGTAACCCAAGGCGTATATTCAGTGATTGGCGGAAACCGGTCTTTGCTGCAGTATTTTTCATATGAGGTGCTCTTTCTTTTAGCAATGAGCGGTACAGCAATTGCAAGCGGTTCCTGGTCGCTTGCGGATATTCGTCTGGCACAGTTAAAAGAGGGCCCATTTATATTTCCGCAAGTAGTTGGATTTTTGCTTTCTTTGGCCGGCTTGATAGGCAAACTTAAACGGGAACCCTATGATATTCCTAAGGCAAAATCAGAGGTTATCGCAGGCGCATTAACTGAATTTAGCGGAAAAAAATTGGCTCTTTGGTACCTCACAATTCAATTACAAACAGTGGTTGGGTTATCTTTTCTGATCCATTGTTTCTTTTCCGGATTTTGGCAGATGAATACCATTGGCGGATTCTTTATTTTTTTCCTTCTCTTGGTTATTTTACAAGGCATACTTTCTGCTATTAGCGCCATATATGCTCGCTTGCGAATTGATCAATTAATTCACCTGAATTGGAACATTTTCATTCCCCTGACGCTTCTACATAACATTTATATATTACTGATATGAACAATATTTTATTAAAGATACGCTCCTATTTTTATTTACTGCCAAATATTGTGGAAGCTTTGTTTTCTAAACCAGAGACTATTGACTATCCAGCAGTTACACATCGATTGTCAGAAAGTTATCGCGGAAGCGTCCGCATAATTGCCGAAAATTGCGTGGGGTGCGGTCTATGTGTCCGCGATTGCCCTGCTGCCGCATTAACGCTGGAGAAAGATTCAAAGCATAGTTTCCGGCTTATTCATTATCGAGACCAATGTACATCCTGCGGTCAATGCGAATTAAGCTGCAAATTCGACTCGATTTATTTGAATAATACCTATCAAAAAGCATCTGCAAACAGAAAAGACTTCTTCGAGGTTTTAGTCGATAAAACTATGAAGAAATAATGTCTATTTAACATAAAATTGTAGAAATTCTCAGAGTTTTTATCTTTCTTTTTTGAGTTAATTTTGCATGCAGTTTCTCAGCTAACTCACCAAGGAATTACTACGTGCTCTTTAGGGTTAATCCCCAACCTATTGATTAAGAGTCAGCTATTTTTTGTTTAAAGACTTATAAGTCGCCCCCGGCGTGACTCGTCTGTCCTCAGCGGGGGAAAACCTGCAACTAACTGACAATTGTCCCCTTTAGGGGATTTGATGTCAGATCATCAAGTGTGATTCTTTTCATCCTGCTTGTATAACCAGATGTGCCGGGTTTTTTTCACTCCAAAATGTGAAGTTCGTCACTTGTTTTGATAATTGAAAATTTGTATGCTTTAACTGGTATGACCTCTTATCAGTGGAGTTAACTGATGCAACCAAAAGATTGGAACCCACCACCCCGCCCGGGCGAGATGGCCGAATCCCGCCTGATCCAGGCCATCGTCGACGGCACTTTTCCAATTAACTCTACCCTGCCCGGAGAACGCCGGCTGGCAGATATGCTCGGTGTCACACGCCCAACTCTGCGCGAAGCCATGCAGCGCATGGCGCGCGACGGCTGGCTGGAGATCCACCACGGTAAAGCCACTCGGGTGCGTGATTTCTGGAAGGAAGGCGGATTGGGCGTCTCCATCGCTCTAGCACGCCATCAGCTGGCTCTGCCGTCAGACTATGCCGCCAATTTATTGGCCGTTCGCGTTCTGCTGGCCCCCACCTACACACGCCAGGCAGTGGAAAACAAGCCCGGCGAAATCATCACTTTACTAAAAGGCGCAGACACGCTTGGGGAGGACGCGGACGCTTTCGCTGCCTTTGACTGGCAGCTGCACTGGCTGCTGACCATCCATTCCGGCAACCCCTTTTTTACACATTTTATCAACAGTGTGCAAGACCTTTACGAACTGCTGGGTGTCATGTATTTTGAATCGAAAGACACTCGGATACATTCAATGAATTTCTATAATGAACTGCTTTCAGCCGCGGAAGCCGGTGACGGCTCCGGTGCTGAAGTTCTGGCGGAACGCGTGATGCGTGAAAGCCGCGAATTCTGGATGGAGATTGAACAGAATAACTGAGGACTTAATTAATCAGGAGCGCTTGTATGATGCGGGACAAACTCACAAGACAAGATGCCTGGGGACAGCTCAATCGAGATTGGGACCTTCTCATCATCGGCGGCGGCATCACCGGCGCAGGCATCTTCCGGATGGCTGCGCAGGCCGGGTTAGAGGTTCTGCTTGTGGAAGCAAAGGATTTCGCCTACGGCACTTCCAGCCGTTCCTCCAAGCTGGTGCACGGCGGATTCCGCTACCTCTACAACCGCCAGTACAATGTCACCTTTGAATCCGTGCGCGAACGCGAGAAACTGCTGCGTGAATTCCACGGTCTGGTCACGCCGCTGTCTTTCACCATCCCGAATTACGCCAGTTATGGATTCCCGTCCAGCATGCTGCACGCCGGGATCATCATATATGATCTCATAGCGCCCAAGTGGAACCATCAAAGATTATCCGCAGAGGAAATCCGGGGGCATTTTCCCGCCATCCGAACGGACGGCCTCATCAAGGGATTTCGCTATCAGGACGCAGTGCTGGATGACGCGCGCCTGGTGCTGCGGGAGATCCGCGAGGGCATCCGGAGCGCTGGTACGGCTTTGAATTATGCCAAAGCGGAGTGCCTTCTGACAACGGCTGACGGTTCTGTGCACGGTGTGGTGGTCAGCGACCAGTCCGGGGAGGGCCTACCCTCCGTAGAAGTGAAAGCTAAAGCGGTAGTGCAGGCGACCGGCCCCTGGAGCGATGTTCTGAGAAATCAGATCGGCGCGCCGTCCCGCATGCGAAAGCAGCGTGGCAGCCACCTGATCTTCCCGCGGGAGCGCTTCCCGGCACCCGAAGCAATCACGCTTTTCCATCCGCAGGACCAGCGGGCTATGTTTATCATCCCCTGGGAGGGGGCAACTATCGTTGGTACAACGGATATTGACCACGAGCATCAGCTCGAGGAAAAATATGATGAGCCCTTCGCCAGCCGTGCTGAGATCGATTACATGCTGGACGCGCTGGCTTTCCTTTTCCCCGAATTGGCTCTTTCTGAGGAAGATATCACTTCCACCTTTTCCGGGCTGCGCCCCATCATCACCTCCGGCGCCGAGAACCCGTCCAAAGAATCGCGCGCCCACCAGATCTGGAATGAAAAGGGGCTCATCACAATCACAGGTGGGAAACTGACCACTTACCAGAAGATGGCGGACCAGACGCTCGAAACCGCTGCTGCCGCGGCGGGGTTGGACCTGAATGAGAATAGCCTGAAGCCAACCGGTTCACCAGATTATTTGGTGCATAACAGAGATTTAGATCCGCAAGATTACGCTTATCTCTGCGGCCGCTACGGTCCTGATCTAAACAGCTTGATACAAGTAATGAAAAATAATGATAGGGAGCACATAGAAGGCCTGCCCAATCTGTGGGCAGAAGTTCGCTGGGCAGTTCGTTCAGATAATATTCACCACCTGGATGACCTCCTCCTGCGGCGAGTACGCCTTGGCGTGCTCCTCCCACAGGGTGGAAGGTCCGCCCTGCCGCGCGTACGAGAGATTGTGAAAGAAGAATTGGGCTGGGACGAAAAGAAATGGCTGAAGGAAAAGAAAGCCTACCTGCGCACCTGGCAAAAGTATTACAGCCCGGATCCAGGATAGAGAAAGGATACGAAATGGTTAGAAAGGATTCTTTTACACCTGATTGGTACGAGGGGGCGACACCTGTGGACAGCGCCCGTTCGCTCTTCAAGTGGCATGATCCGCACGCCTTCAAACACCCCAATCAAGGTTTCTACACCCTCCTGCGGGATACGTTCGGGCTAAAGGACGCGGATTTCAAGAAGCCATCACTATGTCTAGAGAAATTTGTTATCGAGGTGCCGCCCAGTCTTGATGTGGAATTATTGGCTGGATTGGAGTCTCTCGTTGGCGAGGAGAATTTCACAACAGACACATACGAACGCGCGTGCGCGTCATACGGGCAGGGGATGATCGATATTCTTCGGCTGCGGGAGGGAATCATTGAGAATATCTGCTCCGCGGTGCTCTATCCCAAAGGCAGTGAGGATATTGTACAGATTGTCTCTTTCTGCAGCGAACATGGTATCCCCATAACGGTTTTCGGCGGCGGGTCAACCGTCACACGCGGGACGGAAGCGACAAAAGGCGGCATCTGCCTGGATATAAGCAAGCACATGAAACTGGTGCTGGATTTCAATGAGACCAACCAGACCATCACGGTGGAAGCTGGGATTTTCGGTCCGGAACTGGAAGCGGCTCTTAACCACGCACCGGAGCGGTTCGGTGCAGGGGCGCGCTACACCTGCGGCCATTTCCCGCAGTCCTTTGAACATTCCAGCGTCGGCGGCTGGGTGGTCACACGCAGCGCCGGGCAGAACTCCACCTATTACGGTAAGATCGAGGACATGGTGCTGTCACAGGAATACGCTACGCCGCGCGGCATCCTGCGAACACCAGCCTATCCGCGCTGCGCGACCGGACCGGATATTGACCAGATCATGATTGGCAGCGAAGGGGCGTTCGGCATTTTGACTTCTGTTACATTAAAAGTTTTTAAATACCATCCGGACAACACCACACGCTTCAGTTTCCTGTTTAAGAGCTGGGAGGATGCCCATAAGGCATACCGCGAGGTGCTGCAGGGGGAATTTGGATTCCCCTCGGTGTTCCGCCTGTCCGACCCTGAAGAGACAGACACAGCCATGCGCATCTACCACATCCATAATTCCATCGCGGACAGCCTGCTGCGCTGGATGGGTTACCAGCCCATGAAGCGCTGCCTTCTGATTGCGTCCGCAGACGGTGATCGGGACACTGCCTGCCTGATCAAGCGCAAGACAACAAAGGTCTGCCGCTCGCACGGCGCTTTTCCACTTTCACCCTTCGGCGTAACCAAAATGTGGGAGCATTCCCGTTTTACCGACCCGTATATGCGTGATGATCTGATGGACTTCGGCATTCTGATCGACACGCTGGAGTGCGCAGTCACCTGGGAGCAACTGCCGGAAGTCCACCAACAAGTGCGCGCGGTTGTCAAAGAAAGGCCGCGGACAATCTGCATGACCCACATCTCGCACGCGTATCCGCAGGGCGCCAACCTGTACTTCATCTTTGCCATCCGCTATCAGGATATCAACGATTACCTGGCCCTGCAGTACAGCGTGCTGGAAGCCATCCGGGAATCGGGGGCGGCGATGAGCCATCACCACGGTATCGGCAAGCAGACAGCGCCGTGGCTGGAGGAGCAGATCGGACAGCCCTGCATGGACATCGTCCGCGCGTTGAAAGCCCATTTCGATCCGAGTAATATCATGAACCCAGGCGGCACATTGGGGTTAGATATGAGTGAAGACCAGCGCGAAAAGCGCTGGGGGTTCCGGTAAAACCAATCAGGATGTATTCCTATGACCGCTTTAATCGCTATTTCATCATACGCGACAGCGATGATCTCTCTATCCACGGATTTGTGAATGTACCTAACGGCGAAGAGCCCCATCCGGTAATTATTATGTTGCACGGTTATATCCCGGCGGATGAGTACACCACCCTGGATTACACTACGCGATACGCAGGTGACCTGGCGCAGGACGGGTATATCGTCCTACCCTTCAACCTGCGTAGTTTCCCAACGTCGGATGTGGTGGGATGGCGACGAGACGCAAACGCCGGCTTCACCATTGATGTCCTCAATCTGCTGGCCTATTTAAGTGAAATGGCAGGAAAGGAAGGCATCTTTGAAAGCGCGGATCTGAACCAGATGGGCATCTGGGGGCACAGCATCGGCGGCAGCATCGCCCTGCGTACCATGAGCGTCGAACCTGAGGCTTTCAAAGCGGCAATCCTATACAGCGGGCGGTCAGCCAGCGTTATGGCACCGTCCTGGATAAGACTGGAGTTTATGATCTCTCTGAAATGGACGCGAAGATCAGCATTCACCACAGCGAGAATGATGAGGTGATCTCCATCGAACAATCGCAAGAGTTATGCCAGCAACTGCAGATACTGGGTAAGAATCCCCTGTGTGAATTTTATGAGGGACAGCCGAATACATTCTACCGCGACCAGTGGGCAACCCCGCTTTTTTATTGGACGCACCCTGCAGTTGTACGAGCGTAACGTACGTTCCAATTAAACACCGAGAGTTCAAGGCACCTCGCTGTTTTAAGATCATTCCTGGTCCGCTGAAATTTAATTTTTCTTCCGTATAAATAAATTATTAAAAAAGAAGGTACAATCGGCAAAGTTTGTTAACTGGTACCTGGCGTTTTACATACACCTAACAGGGACCAGAATGCACCCCGGCAATATTACATGCCTGAAAATCATTTCATTGAAGCGAGGTAACGGTTGAAAGTTCATCATAAAAAACTGTTCGTATCCTATGAGCTTTTTTTATTTCTTCTTTTGGCTGCTTTTGTGGTCACAATAGGCTTGATCAATCCCGCGTTCTTTTCCATCGGCACAATGTTTGATGTCATCCGCAACCAGACGCTGTACATCCTGCTGGGTATCGGCCTGCTGCCGATTGTCATCATGGGTGGTTTTGATATCTCCTTTCCCGCAGTCGCCGCACTGGCAACCTTTGCGGCGCGCGCCCTGCTCGGAAACCTCGAGATCAATGGCACCATCTGGCATTATTACCTGTTTGCGATCACAGCCGGCATAATGGTGGGGCTGCTGATCGGCTGGACGATCTGGCGCTTCAAGTTGTCTGTTTTCAATT
>Ga0255399_1012_pt1 | contig 16687 bp, 17 predicted proteins | sample ANMaggSSYBR01J13_FD_182115 | JGI IMG/M metagenome (GOLD analysis project Ga0255399, IMG submission 182115) | Sediment cell enrichment communities from methane seep in Santa Monica Basin, California, United Staets - ANME aggregate JGI... | ecosystem: Environmental > Aquatic > Marine > Cold seeps >...
GGAAGCTTAATCTCCCCTATGATGTACCAGCAAATGAATTCCTGACCATCGAAGGCAGTAAATTGTCCACAAGTCGTAATTGGGCAGTATGGCTTCCTGATTACCTGCAGCGATACGAGGCTGACCCACTGCGTTATTATTTGACCTCCATCATGCCGGAAAATGCGGATAGTGATTTCTCCTGGGAGAAGTTTCATCGTTGTAATAATAATGAACTGGTTGCTACATATGGAAACATGATTCATCGAACGCTTACTTTTACTTATCGGAATTATAATGGAGAAATACCCTCGCACCGTGAACTGGATGAGCCAAGTAAGAAATTGCTTCAGCTAGCTGAGGATACTTTAACCCGTGTTAACGATGCACTGGATCGTTGTAGCTTCAGGGAAGGACTAAGACTAAATATGTCTCTTTCGCAGGAGGCAAATCGTTATCTCGATACAGAAGCTCCATGGAAAACAATAAAAAATGACCCTGAAGTCGCAGCCAGAACAATGTATACTGTTTTGTGCGTGGCTTCAGTTTTAAGAGTAACTATGTATCCTTTCTTACCATTCAGTTCCGAGAGACTTCATGAATTTCTTGGGTTCGCAGGAAGTGTAAAGGATGTAGGGTGGAACATACAATTACCAGCTATTGGTCAAAAACTGAAAGAGCCTCAAGCCTTATTTGGCAAGCTGGATGAAAGCATCATAGTTGAAGAAACGGCACGAATGGGATAAGTGGCAGGGGATTGTACGAGATAAAGTACTGTACGATAATGGCAGGATATAGATTAGCTAGCTGATTGAGGTGCCGATTTCTCTAACAATTGAGATATCTCTGTCTCACTTAATGTCTCGTGGATAATTAACTGTTCAGCCAATTGCTTCAGTTTCTCTTTATTCTCAGACAGGAGACGTTTGCTGATTGCATAAGCACGCTGGATAATATTGAGTATCTCTTCATCTATTTCTCTGGCAGTTTCGTCACTGAAATCCTTTTGTTCGCTAATTTCACGTCCCAGAAAAACTAGCTCTTGATGGTGTCCAAATGTTCTGGGCCCCATTTTATCGCTCATCCCAAAATTAGTAACCATACTTCTAGCCAACTGAGTTGCTTTTGTCAGGTCATCCTGTGCCCCTGTTGTCACTTCGTTATAGGTGATTTCTTCAGCTGCACGTCCGCCTAACATGATAGCAATGCGATCATTTAATTGAGATTTAGGATAGAGGTGTCTGTCTTCTGTCGGTAAAATTTGTGTCCAACCACCTGCTTCTCCGCGAGCAATAATTGATATTTTATGAACATTTGCATCGGCATTGGGTAACATACTAGCCGTTATGGCGTGGCCACTTTCATGGTATGCGGTAATTTCTTTTTCTCGCTTGCTTATCACTCGACTTCTACGTTCAGGGCCCAGCGATACTCTGTCTGTAGCATCCTCCAGTTCTTTTAGACTGATATCCTCTCGGTTTCTTCTGGTGGCCAGGATAGCTGCTTCATTTATAATATTGGCTAAATCTGCCCCACTAAACCCCGGTGTTTGCCTGGAGATTATTTCCAAATCATCTTCATTAGATAATGGTTTACCTTTGGAATGAACTAAAAGAATAGCTTGACGACCTTTTATGTCCGGTGCATCAACAACAATTCTTCGATCAAATCTACCTGGACGTAGTAGAGCGGGATCCAAAATGTCAGCACGGTTTGTAGCGGCCAGGACAATGATATTGGTATTAGTATCAAAACCATCCATTTCAGATAATATTTGATTCAATGTCTGTTCTCTTTCATCGTGCCCTCCGCCAACTCCTGCACCACGTTGTCGTCCAACCGCATCAATCTCATCAACGAATATAATACATGGGGTGTTACGTTTTGCCTGTTCAAATAAGTCTCTGACTCTGGAAGCACCCACCCCAACAAACATCTCCACAAATTCACTACCGCTAATTGAAAAGAAAGGAACTTTAGCTTCACCAGCTATCGCTTTTGCCAATAGTGTTTTGCCGGTACCTGGAGGCCCTACCAGGAGTATACCTCGAGGGACACGCCCTCCTAATGCATGGAATTTCTGAGGCGACTGGAGAAATTCTATTACTTCGTGAACCTCTTCTTTTGCCTCATCTATACCGGCGACATCGGCAAGAGTAACTGAAGACTCATTGCCGGCGCTAAGACGTGCACGGCTTTTACCAAAACTGAAGGCCTGAGACCCTGCTCCACGAGCCGAACGGATGAAGAAATAAAACAGTCCTCCAAGTAAAACAATTGGAAGGATGACTTGTAAGCCTACCATTAGCCAATTTGTACTGCTGGGCTCTACATCTAGTACTACTCCACCTTCACCAAGGGCTAATCCTTCCAGTGTAAGATAGTTACGAAGATCATCGGTACCGCCTACAAATGCAGCTTTAAATACTTCTACCTCATCCATCTGCCCAATTAAGCTATCACCGTCTTGTTTAATGGTATCAATTTGACCTTGTTTTGCCTGGGTAATGAACGTTGACAGGTTGACTTCTTCAGGTCGATCATATGGGATAAAAGTCAGAACGACCACTAATGTCACTGCTATTAGTATCAGGTAAATAAAGCTATTTCGTTGTTGTTTTTTCTTTGTACTCATAATAATTTGACTAGATTATAGCAGAGATAGAATACATATAAAAAATATGTTTACTATTTGATTTGGTCATTGAAAACTGTATTTGAAAAGAGTTCCAGAATTTTACTGTTTCAGCTTTAAGTGATACAATAAAAGAAAGGATGGTGACTCTATACTGAAGGCTGAAGATATTGCTCATTTAGCTGTTGAAGCTGCTTCTGAGAAGCAGGCTCGGGATGTTGTTATGCTCAATGTAGCAGAGTTGTGCTCCTTTACCTCATATTTCGTGCTATGCAGCGCTGAAAGTAACCGCCAGCTTGAAGCTATCTGGCGAGAAATTCTTGATACCGTTAAAAGTAAAGGCATTCTTCCTCATCATAGAGAAGGTACTTCGCAATCAGGTTGGATGCTTGCAGACTTTGGATCAGTTATTGTTCATGTGATGTCTTTGCCAGAGTGGGATTATTACAGGCTTGACAAGCTATGGGCCGGAGCTCCCTCAGTAGTCAGGATACAATAAATCACTCGTTGATTTCTTACGTCCATTCATCAATAACTCTGGAATAATCAATGATTTCTTCACTGGAGAAGAAGATGCCTATTTCTTTAGCAGCATTCTCGAGGGAATCCGAACCATGTATGAGGTTATGTTTAATGTTGATGGCCAAATCTCCTCTTATTGTTCCGGGGGCTGATTCTGCTGGATTTGTTGCTCCCATCGAGTTTCGTATTATAGTTACTACATTATCTCCTTGAAAAACAATGGCTACTATTGGGCCTGATGTTATAAAAGAGACCAGTTCTTCAAAGAATGGCTTGCCCTTGTGGATTGCATAGTGTTTTCCAGCCATATTCTTATCCATGTGAATCATTTTCATAGCTGCAAGTTTGAGGCCCCTTTTCTCAAGACGGCTGATAATTTCTCCTGTTAATTCTCTTTGTACAGCATCAGGCTTAATGAGAACTAGACTTCTTTCCATTTTAATAAACCTCTCATAATATATTTTCTTTAAACTGAATAATCATCTGACCGGATAGCGTTTCTTTCAGGGAATTGATGCCACTATCAGTCATTAATATCGGTGTTTGCGTATTTAATTTGTGTTACGTGATTGATGTTGACCTTTGGGCATATTATTCTTTTTTCGTGATTCGGTTATATGAGGAGGACGGAGGTATAAAGGTTGTAATGTAGCTATATTGTCCTGTTTTCCATTGACAAATTGTTCCCAACCTAATGAAGCTAGTGAAGCAGTATTGGATATCGTAGAAATCCTTGGCAACACTGCAAGAGAACCAAGATGCTGCTTTATTATATTTGCCATGTCATCATCGATTTCACCACAAAAAAGTGTCTGTTGCTCCACTCCATTACAAAGGAGTTCAAGAGTGGAAAGATATGCTGGTTTTATACAATGCCACATATTGTTTTGTTGGTAGATAGCTGTAGCTACTGTATTATGACCAGCCTGTTGAATTGGGCAAACCTGCAGTTTAGTATTGGCAAAGGGATGAGCCATTATATTTAATGTTCCTATACTTATTAAAGGAATACTGAGTGAATATGACAGTCCTTTAGCTATGCCTAGCCCAACTCTTAGACTGTTGAATCTTCCGGGGCCGATAGCTATAAATATAGCTTGGAGTAAGTCAATTTTCACCTGATTTTGTTTTAGTAGACGAATTAATTTTGGTATTATTTCTACGGTTTCATTATGACTGGATGACCACACCATTTCGTTCAGGATTTTCCCTTCTTTAGATATAGAGATACTATTAATTTTGGAAGAGATATCGAGTGCTAATTCCATGGTTGCTCTCTTTTTAAGATTGGAATAAGTTGTTGCATCAAGTCAACATAACGTTTTCCGTTGGGCTGAAGGTTTATATTGCGATGTGATTCGTAGGCAGAGACATAATCTAAGTTAATTAGAAGATGATCCCGAGGTAGTAAGGGTAAGCCCCTACTAGCCCATTCGATTACACAAATACCATTACCATACAGGTATTCCTCCAATCCCAGCTCGTCAATTTCCTCTATGTTATTTAGACGGTAGAGGTCTATATGGTATAGGGGTAACCTGCCAAAATACTCCCTGATAAGAACGTAAGAAGGGCTGAATGCATATTGTTCTATTCCAAGTCCATGAGCAATGCCTTGAATTAGGCACGTTTTTCCAGTTCCCAGTTCTCCATCCAGGAGTATGACATCCCTTTCTAGAACTATCTCTCCCAGGTGTTTCCCCAGTAACTGAGTTTGTTCAGGGTTGTGTGATTTTATTTGCAAGGTGGACATCTTCGAAATGGTCCCAGCAATTCCCTTCACGTAGGATAATGCATTCTTTGTTATCTAAATTATACTATCTGTGTTGAAAATCCTTATTTCACTATATCACCAATTGTAGTGACGGGGCAATCGAACATTTATTTGAGCCTTTAAATAATATCTTTGTTAACAGTAACGAGAAGTTTGTAATCTTCAACTACATACAGAGCTATAATTTCATATTTGATAAAACTTACTTTTAATAACCAGCCTTCCATGCAGGGGGATTATCACCAATACCAGTCAAAGGCGACTGCATCGATAATCGTTTTGGCCATCTAGATTTGCTGAGGGTAATCTTTCAATTAGGAGTAAATGCGAGAGTATTTACCGCAATTATTGCTTATCCAGTATTAATTTTATATTATTTAACAGGTGTCATTTAAATTAAAGCCCTCATCATGGTATAATACGTCAAATTCAATGTAGGTGTAAATAAATATGAGTGATTACGAAATGGTAGTTATAGTCAGTCCAGAAATTGGGGAAGAGGAAAAACCTAAAGTTATAGATAAGCTCGGTCAACTGATCAGTGACAAAGAAGGGACTCTGGGGGAAACGAAACAATTAGGAAAGAAAAGGTTAGCTTATCCAATAAAGGGGTTTGTCGAAGGCGATTACGTCTTGACGCAGTTTAAGCTGGAGCCCAAGTTTGTTAAGGAACTGGATGACAATATCAAGGATTCAGCAGAAATAATCAGGTCACTAATAATAAAAAAGAGTAAATAATGGCTAGCTTGAATAGAATTATCATTATTGGTAATCTGGGTAAAGATCCTGAAATGCGATATACCCCAAGTGGCAGTCCTGTAACAACGTTTAGTGTTGCTACCAGTCGCCGTTTTACCAGTGCTAGTGGAGAACCAAAGGAAGAAACTGAGTGGTTTAATGTGGTTGTCTGGCAGAAACAGGCGGAGATGTGTAATCAGTATTTAACGAAGGGGCGTCAAGTATACGTGGAGGGGCGTTTGCAAACACGGAATTGGGAAGGAAAAGACGGGCAGATGCGCTTCTCGGTTGAGATAGTGGCAAGCCGTGTACTTTTCTTGGGCAAAGCCGGTGGAGCTACTTTACCAAGTTCAGGTGAGTTTGAGCCTGAGGATTTGCCTTTTGATCGAAGCGAAGAAGGAAGTGAAAATTGATTAGCTACAAACGACCGAAGAAAACGAGAAATTATAATGCCGCGCCACCTGCTTGTCCGTTTTGCGTTGAAAAAATAGTCATTGATTATAAAGATGTTCCTATATTAACCCGTTGTATTACTAACCGTGGGAAAATAGGGTCACGTCGTAAAACAAGGGCATGTGCAAAGCACCAACGGCAGCTTGCAGAAGCCATAAAGAGAGCGAGATTTTTAGCTTTGTTGCCCTATGCTCCAAACCACATTTGGGAATCAGGTGGTGTTGGTATACGGCAACAGAGGGTTTGAGGGAACTATTATGCCAAAAAGAACTTATCAACCAAAAAGAGTTTCACGTAAACGGAAATTGGGCTATCGTGCAAGATTGAGTACTCGCGGAGGAAGGCGTGTACTAAAAGCGAGACGACTTAAAGGACGCTGGAAGTTAACCCCTGCTTAAAAGCGCTTTCATGAATGATCCAGGGTTATTGACCAAGAAGGATCAATATGCGGCGGTTTATCGAAAAGGGGATGTGTTATTAAGTCGTTTAGTTGTAATGAAATTCATGCCGAATGGCCTCAATTATAGTCGATATGGTTTTTCGGTTAGCAAAACTGTAGGTAATGCAGTTGTACGAAATCGAGTAAAGCGGCGACTAAGAGAGATTTGTCGATTGGAAGGGATTTCTCCGGGTTGGGATGTAGTCCTTATAGCACGTAGGGAATCAAGTACCGCGAAATATAGTAAATTGAGAGATGTAGTAGTCCGTTTATTGAAGAAAGCAGGATTACTTTATATGGATTGTGAAAAGACTTGCACAAACACTAATTAAATTATATCAAGTGACAATTTCGACGGTTATGCCGCACTACTGTCGTTTCCAGCCCACTTGTTCTTGCTATGCTTGTGAAGCTATTACTCAGTATGGCTTCTTAAAGGGCAGTTGGCTGACATTGAAGAGATTGGGTCATTGTCATCCATTCTCACGTGGAGGATATGATCCTGTTCCTTAAGTTATTATCAAGGTAAACAACATGAAAATTAAAATAGCTAAAATTGTAATTCTTCTTAGTTTCATCACTATACTATTGTTTTCTATCGGTTGTACTGGAGTACAACGTGAACCTATTGGATTCTCGGGTGTGAACTCCTATGAGGGCATTCTATATATCGGTACTACAGACGGCAGAATTGTCGCGGTGAATCCTGAATCACGTGTGGACAGGGAAGTATTTCCATCTCCAGATGGCGAATGGGAATACAGTCCGATAGTTCCTTCTACGGGTTGGTCGTGTAGTGATTCTTCTGCACCTGTAAGTATATACGGGACACCTGTTGTGACTGACGGGCTTGCTTGTATAGGAATTTATAATGGTAAAGTTTTGATGATGAATCCAATAGCCAGGAACAGTAACTTACCTTTCCCACAACAAAGAGACGAGGAATGGTCCTATCCCAGAACTGATGAGCTAATCGCTCCTATTGTTGGTAGTCCTGCTATACTCGATGATATTGTCTATATTAGCTGTTCAGACAGCATGATTTATGCTCTTGACAGGCGTTTTGGTGATGAATTATGGAAGTCAGAGCCATTAGGGGATAAATTGTGGGTGACGCCTGTAATAAAGGATGATGTATTATATGTAAGCACCTTTGATGGTCATATTTATACTCTGTCAGCAACTGATGGGGATTTACTGCCCTGGTCTTTTAAATCTGAAACTGGTTTTATTTCATCTCCTGCCATATATGAGGACATCATTATTGTTGGATCGTTCGACAGGAATTTGCATGCAGTTAGAATAGGTGATAACACTCCTTTATGGAGTTTTGCTGCTGAAAATTGGTTCTGGGGAACTGCGCTAGTGGATGACGGCATTGTTTACGCAGGATGTTTGGATGGAAAAGTATATGCGCTTGATGTGTTAACCGGTGATAAAATATGGGAATTTAATGCAGGAGAGTCTGTAGTTTCGTCACCAATTATGGCAGATGATTCGATTGTTGTAGCCAGTGAAGCAGGAGATATCTTCATTGTCGACAAACTCACTGGACGAGGTAAAAGCGTAATGGGATTAGAAGGTACTGATGAGGATATTGTATCTACAACGGGTGCAATAATACGCTCCTCTCTTTGTTACAGTGAAGGGATTGTATACGTGCATACACAGAATGATGTCTTATTTGCTATTGACGTAGAGCAAGCGAATATTAGTTGGATGTATTCTTTAGAACAAGAGCAAGATAAATAATATGACTGATCTTTGGTATTTAATTATTGTTGATCCAACGCTAAATGGGTTAATAGCCCTCTCAGGGGCATTGCCGAAGCAAGTGCAATTTGGGCTGGCTATAATACTGCTTACTGTTACCGTTCGTATAATACTTCTACCTGTCAGTTTACGGCAACTAAAATCAACCAAGGCCATGCAGAGCTTGCACCCCAAAATGCAGGAATTACAGAAGAAACACGGCAGGAATAAACAAAAACTTCAGCAAGAGACGATGAAGCTTTACAAAGAATCTGGCATTAACCCTATAGGTTGTATGGGGCCTATGCTGATTCAGTTTCCTGTTTGGATTGCACTTTATCAATCAATCATGAGGGCTTTAGCAACTACACCAGAGAATCTGTTGGATTTGTCACATCGTCTTTATTCCTGGGAGGCAGTAAGCCATGCACTTCCTTTAAACAACAACTTTCTATGGTTGGACTTAGCTGGTTCTGGTGATTTCTTTTTAGCCATTTTAGTTGGAGGAAGTATGTGGGTACAGCAGAAAATGACCACTGCTCCAAGTGCTGATCCTAAACAACAATCCACGGCGCAATCAATGCAAATCATGATGCCATTTATGTTTGGTGCTTTTGTGTTAATGTTCCCCAGTGGATTAGCTATATTTTGGTTGATATCCAACCTGATTGGTATCGCCACACAGTATTTCCTTGGTGGAGGCTGGGGTAATTTGACAAATCCTTTCTCCTCAGCGGAATCGAAGTCTAAGAAGTAATTAAATCCTTGATAGTACTGTTGAATCAAGGTAGTACTCAGATAAATATTCACAAATAAGGGGTAGCTATATGGAAGAGTTGGAGATAGCAGCCAAAAGTATTGAAGAAGCAATTATAGAAGCTGAAGAGAAACTGGGATTAGATCGCGAACAGCTTGTCATAGAGGTAATCAAGAAGGGAAGGAAGGGAATATTTAAAGAACAGGCTGTTATTATAGCTAAACCAAGAGAAGATACTGAAAAAGATATAGCTGGAATTAGCCTCAATATAGTCGAAGAACTACTAGATTTGCTAGGGGTATCGGCTGTGGTAAATATTACAATGGACAGTGAGGCAATTACCATAGAAATAGAGGGTGAAGATCTCGGCATACTAATTGGCCGGGGTGGTCGTACTTTGAGCAGTCTAAAATATATTATTCGAGCTATGGTAGGCAAGCAACTTGACACATGGATGCCATTGAATGTCGATGTTTGTGGTTACCAAAAAAAGAGACAGGAACATTTGCAGGATTTGGCGAAACGAATGGCGGAGCAGGTAAAATTAAGGCATAGCACTATGACTTTAGAACCAATGCCAGCCGATGAGCGTCGCCTTGTTCATTTGGCGCTTGTCGACTATCCTGATATTACTACCTATAGTATTGGTGAAGGTAAAAACAGGAAAGTAGCAATTTCAATCACACAGTAATGATCAATGTTTCATAAAGTAGATAACAAGATAAACTTCCCCCAGATGGAAAAACAGATTCTTCAATTCTGGAAAGAAAATAGAATCTTTGAAAAGAGCATCCAAGGGAAGAGTGAAACATCTCGGTATGTTTTTTATGAAGGTCCTCCTACAGTTAACGGTTCCCCAGGTATTCATCATGTATTATCACGGTTATATAAAGATGTTATGTGTCGATATAAAACCATGCAGGGATATCGTGTTTCAAGAAAAGCAGGTTGGGATACTCATGGGTTACCGGTGGAGATGGAGGTGGAGAAAGAACTGGGGTTTGACAGTAAAGACCAAATCGAAGGATATGGTATAGCCAAATTCAATCGGCGTTGTTTTGAGAATGTTCATAAGTATCTTAAAGAATGGGAAACGTTAACAGAGCGAATTGGTTATTGGGTGGATATGGATCACCCCTATATAACATTAGAAAATAGTTATATAGAATCGTGTTGGTGGATTATAAAGCAGCTGTGGGATAAAGGCCTTGTGTATCAAGGGTACAAGGTTGTTCCTTATTGTCCCAGGTGTGGTACGTCCCTTAGCTCTCATGAAGTTGCCCTCGGTTATCGCGATGATACTGAAGACCCGTCAGTATATATTAAATTCAAACTGTGTAATCCATTGTCTTTCCAGAAAAAAACTATTGGAACTTTATTGTCTGGCGAATCGCTGGATAACAGACCTCTATATTTACTTGCCTGGACAACGACACCATGGACTCTACCAGGCAATACTGCGTTGGCAGTATCTGATAGTGACGAGTACAGCATCATGAAGGGGGAAGACGATTATCTGATTGTTGCCACACAACTTATCGACCAGATAGATATTAAAGAATACATAGAGATGGGGAAGCTAACCGGGGCAGATATTATAGGTCTTCGTTATGAGCCCTTGTTTAATCCTCATGATTATAATGTGGTACGCATTAGCCTCCCTTCGCTAAATGCACAGCAGACAAAAGATAACTTGGATTATCCAGTAATTGGTGCGGATTTTGTTTCTATGGAGGAAGGTACTGGAATTGTTCATATTGCTCCTGCCTTTGGGGAAATAGACTTTGAAAATGGCATGAAAAAGGGGCTGGATTTTGTCCAGCCAGTAGACCTTAAAGGTAGAGTTACAGGCAGTTATCCCTTTGCAGGAAAGTTTGTGAAGGATGCTGACGTATTGGTACTCACTGATCTTGAGTCACGTGGATTGCTATACAGAAGTGGTAAAATTACCCATAGCTATCCTTTCTGCTGGAGATGCGATTCACCACTGCTTTATTATGCCAAACTGGCATGGTATATTCGAACAACGGCAGTCAAGGATGCACTTATCTCTGGCAATACTGAGATTAACTGGTATCCTGATCATATTAAACATGGTCGCTTTGGTGACTGGTTAAATAATAATGTTGATTGGGCTTTCTCGCGAGAGCGCTATTGGGGCACTCCGCTACCTGTATGGCGTTGTCAGAAGTGCAACCATGTTCAATGCATAGGAAGCAAAGAGGAATTGCAGGCGGGATATAGTAAATTGAGTGGAGAAATAACTGGAAAATCTGAAAGTGTTACTCTTGAGGGGAAACAAATCAGAAACCCTGAGCAACTTGAAGATTTTCATAGGCCATATGTTGACGAGATTCCTGTTGCATGTTCTGAATGTGGCGCAGTGATGTGGCGAGTACCTGAAGTAATAGATTGTTGGTTTGATTCTGGAGCCATGCAGATTGCTCAATGGCATTATCCTTTTGAAAACGAAGAGGAATTCAATTGCAATTATCCGGCTGACTTTATTTGTGAAGCAATTGACCAGACAAGGGGCTGGTTCTACAGTTTACATGCTTTGTCTATCTTGCTTTTTAACCAGCCTAGTTATAAGAATGTTATTTGCCTTGGTCACGTGGTTGATGAACGAGGGGAAAAAATGAGCAAGTCAAAGGGGAATGTTATTGACCCATGGCAGGTGATAGACAGTTATGGCGCAGACGCTATCCGTTGGAATTTATTAGCAGCAGTACCAGGTGAGAATACTCATCGTTTTTCTGCTCAAATGGTTCAGGAGACTATGCGTAAGGTTTTATTAACACTATGGAATACTTATTCCTTTTTCACTCTCTATGCGAATATTGACAGTTTTGTACCAAGTGAACCAGCCCAGGAAGCCTATAGTAATCTTGATAAATGGATTCTATCGGAACTCAACATACTCTTCAAAGAAGTAACCACAACATTGGATAATTATGATCCTACGTCGGCAACACGCCATATACAGACTTTTATTGACAATCTCTCTAATTACTACGTGAGGAGAAATCGTCGCCGTTTTTGGAAAAGCGAGAATGATAGTGATAAGCAAGCCGCCTATTTCACCCTGTACCAGTGTCTGGTTGGCCTTTGCAAACTATTAGCCCCATTGGTTCCATTTATCGCAGAGGATATATATCAAAATCTGGTACTTTCATGGGATACTAGCGCACCGGAGAGCGTACATTTAACAGACTTCCCTGTAAGCGATGAAAAAATGATAAATCGGCAACTGAATACTGACGTGGAACTGGCCATAAAAGTTTCAAGTCTTGGCCGCGCAGCTCGAGCGAAAGCTGGTATCAAAGTACGGCAACCATTGGCTCGGCTTTTTGTTAAAGCAACTTCCAAGACAGATAGAGATGCCTTACTGCGACTCTCAAGAGAAATAAAGGAAGAAGTTAACATAAAGGAAATTGTATTTGTGACGGAAGATATGCTGAATACAGCTGACTGTTGTGTGGCGAAAGATGGTGATAATTGCGTAGCAATAGATACTGAAATATCAGATGAATTGTTGGCGGAAGGGGTGAGTCGAGAAGTTGTACGTCGTCTTCAAAACATGAGAAAAACGGCTAATTTAAATATAACAGACCAAATCATTAGCTATTATCAGGCGGATGAGTTATTGGCAAAAGTACTGGTTGACTTTAACGACTACATAAAGAGAGAGACGTTGTCATTACAACTAATTGAGAGTTATCCTCCAAGTCAATCCTATCAAGAAAAACACCAAATATCTGGTAAAGACATATTGCTGGCAGTTATTAAAGCTGACTAAATCAATCCCACGGGGGTGGGCTTTCTGCCAGTTCTACCCAAACTACCTTATCGGTTTCTTCGTTTCTTGCAAAAACAATTTTTACCTGCTGTCCGATTTCACAACCATTAATAGCCTGAAATAGATCCTCGTTATTCTTAATAACAGTATCATTAAAGTTAGTAATTACGTCGCCTTCTTTCAATCCTGCAATATCTGCCGGACTGTTGGCTATTACTTCTCCAATGAATACTCCTTCATTAACAGTTAGACTATATTCTGCTACTACATAGGAATCAACAGTGAAAAGAGCTACTCCCAGCCAAGGACGGCTTACATAACCCTGTTGAATCAATGATGTAATTACTGGTTCGGCGCTATTGATACTGATGGCGTAGCCTACACTTTCTACTTCAATACTGGATAGTTTAATACTGGTTATACCCATAACATCGCCAGCCATATTCAGTAATGGCCCTCCACTATTTCCTGGATTTATAGCAGCTGTAGTCTGTATTAAATCTGACAGGGAATTACCTTTGATAGTCAATGAAACATTAAGTCGACTTATAATACCCTGTGTGGCAGAAATACCCTCACCTAATGCATTGCCAATAGCTACTGACCAATCGCCAACTGAAAGCTGTGATGAATCTCCAAGCGTGGCATGCGATAGCTCGGGTGCTTCTATTTTTAGAACAGCAAGGTCAGTCAGAGCATCTGCACCTACCAAATCAGCTTGAATTATACGTCCATCTGCTAGCTCTACATGAACTTTTTCTGCTCCCGAGACAACATGATTATTGGTAATGATAAATCCATCGTCATCAATTATAACTCCTGAACCAGCTCCAGATTGCGTGTATTCTCTCTGGAAAATGTCCCTGACTGTTATCTCGGTAGTGACAGAGACAACAGAAGGCCTTACCTCACGGACGACGCTAGCGATATCAGGTAATGGTTGCGAATTGCTATTCGTTGTTGGCACGGACCAGGAGGGATCTAAGAATTCGCTTGTATTGCTTGGTGGAAATGTGATGGGGGGGGAAGTATCTGGTGATGGAAGCAACGGCAGATAAAGGAGACAACCAGACAAGCCTAATACCTGGCTTACTAAGAGAAGTACTATGATTAGATAAGAAAACTTCTTGACCATCTTTCTGTGCGTCTAGTATACCATGATAGTGTTCATTATTGTTTTACGAATAAACCGGAATACCAAGATAATCATGTTTAATAAAAGCAAGATTATAGTAAAACAATGCGAGCAAGTGACACAATGTATTAATAGTGGTAGACTTAATGCAAGATGACTAATACATACCTGCAACAATTGTTGAGTGGAGTTGTTGAGCCGTTAATGCTGTTCATTATTAGTGACTTACCCATGCATGGATATCGAATTGCTAAGGAGTTGGAACAGAGAAGTAATGGTTATTTCAAGCTCACCGGAAGTACTGTTTATTCTGCCCTACGTCGTTTAGAAAGGAATGGTCTTGTTTTCAGTTCATGGCAGCAGGTAGCTAAGAAACAAAAAAGACGTTACTACCAGCTAACAGAAAAGGGCTATCAGATTATGGCGGAGAAACTTTCTGAGTGGAGTAAGTTTTCAGGCGCAACGGGGCAGGTCATAAATCAACAGGCAAAATGGAACTGAGCATCCTTGGGGCCCACGACCTTGAGAGTAAAGATGCGCACCCTACGTGTCTTCTAATTGATGGTAGTCTGGTTATCGATGCAGGAGGATTAGCTTCTTCATTGACGCTGTTGCAGCAACAGCAAATTAGAAATGTATTACTGACTCATCATCATCTCGACCATACTCGTGACCTTCCTACGTTGGGTTTTAATGTGATTCTTTGGCAAGGGCAGATTACGGTTCATGCATTAGCACAGACCTTCGATATTGTGGTTCCCTGTTTACTTGATGGAAGGATATATGTTGATTTACTAATAGATCCTACGATGGTATTGAAAGGGTCTATGGGTTCTAATGCTGTGTCGCAAGGGGAAGACAGGCCTCCCTTAAAACTTTGTGAAATTGAGCCTTATAAAAAAGAAATAATAGATGGGTATGAGGTCTTACCTTTACCGGTTAATCATTGTGTACCAAGTGTTGGTTATCTGGTCACTTCATCAACAGGAAGAAGCTTATTCTATACAGGTGACACAGGGCCGGGACTAAGTGATTGCTGGAATCGAATCAATCCTCATTTGATTCTTATTGAAGCCACGGCACCAAGTAAATTCACTGAAAAATTAGCCAGCAGAGGACATTTGTCTCCTCAGTCGCTTAAGGAAGAACTTAGTCAATTTAGAAAACTCAAAGGATATTTACCAAGGGTGATTGTTATTCATAGAGCACTTCCTTATGAACAACAGATAAAAGAGGAAATAGACCAGGTGGCAATAGAATTAAATGCTGATATTGAGCTAGGCTACGAAGGGATGACAATATCTATATAATACTCAGCGACTGTAATAATATTGATTATGTATATCAGACTGGTTGTCTGGTTGGTAATCAGTCTGTCAATTTCTATTCATTTTAAAGAGTTCGGTTTCAAGAAAGTTTACTACATCCAGATTAACAAGTTCCGCTGTTCTTTTGATAGCTTGAGATACCTGTTTTGCCTGGCTATCACCATGCAGTAGATGGACCATACCCCTAACTCCCCATAGTAATGCCCCTCCGTCCCGTTCATTTCTGGTTATTCTGTTAAACAACCTTACCTGATCAAGTATTTTCATAACAGACCCGGCAAGGGGGAGAATATCTACCTGTCGTCTCAGCCATCTGGCAAAATAGTGACCCATTCTCTCGTAGAATTTCATTAATACGTTACCTATTACACCATCACATACAATCACATTAGCTTTCTCAGCCAGAATATCGTAACCTTCAATATTACCGATGAAATTTAAGCCACTATTCTGAAGAAGAGTATAAGTCTCTTTTATCAATGTAGTACCCTTTCCTTCTTCAACACCAACACTCAGAAGGGCAACTTTGGGATCGCTGACATTTAATAGTTTCTTAGCATAGACGGATCCAATAACGGCAAAAGATAAAAGGTGGTGCGGTTTGCAGTCGACATTGGCTCCACCATCAACAAGGACTGTTTTGGGGGCAAGTCCCACAAAAGGAGCACAAATAACAGGACGGCCTATTCCCTGCATCAGTCCCAGGATTTTCATAGCGCTCACTGCTACTGCCCCTGTGGCTCCAGCACTGATAATAGCATCAACAGAGCCCGATTTCACTAACTCCATAGCAACATTTATGGTTGCATTTGGTTTATGGTATATAGCGAAAGCGGGAGCCTCTCCCTCTTTAACGACCTCTTCAGCTTTGACAGTAGTGATGGGAAGATGTGAGGTGTCATATTTACTTAGTTCGCTTTGAAGAACAGCTTCTGGGCCAACAAGGACAATATCTACTTTCCCTTCGCTGGCAGCTCCAACCGCTCCCTTCACTATTTCCACGGGAGCGTAGTCACCTCCCATGGTATCTACAGCAACCCTTATCTTTAGTTTTTTTGCCTGCATCAATAATTAATATCCCCGATTGTTCTACTGCAGATATTCTACATTAATTTCGATAAAGATGTTGGTCATCTAACAGGCTACCTCTTAGTACTACTACAAATATCTTTTGCAGGTCAATTGTCATTGGTAGTTGTATTTAGAACAGGCGACGCATTGTCAACAGGTTTATCCCAGTGATAATTAACAGGCAACTTTATTAAAATCCGTAGCTACCGGATTGGACAAGGTTGCCTGTTAATATTATCGTTATTCTATTATAGTGGAATTAAGTCCTGTATGTTCCTGTCATCTCTACACATGACTTCAGTCAC
>Ga0255399_1013_pt1 | contig 16045 bp, 11 predicted proteins | sample ANMaggSSYBR01J13_FD_182115 | JGI IMG/M metagenome (GOLD analysis project Ga0255399, IMG submission 182115) | Sediment cell enrichment communities from methane seep in Santa Monica Basin, California, United Staets - ANME aggregate JGI... | ecosystem: Environmental > Aquatic > Marine > Cold seeps >...
GTATTGAAAGTCAAGAAAAAGCAAATGAAGATAGAAGGGCAATGGGTGAAGCAGATTTAGAACAACGAAGAATAACTGAAGCTCAGAGAATAGAAGGAATACAAATGTCACAAGCACAAAAAGTTCAAACAGCAGAAGCACAAGGGAAACAATTTGTGTTTGGACAAAGAGAAATAAGAGAAAATACTAAAATAGATAGAACAGCAGCAGAGCTTGATAATGCTAGAATGATGCAAGCACAAGCAGCAGCAGACCAAACAGCAGCACTTACTGGAATGCTTGGGGGAATTACTGGAAGTTTAGCAAGTGCATATTCAGCCCCTACAGCAACAACCCCAACACCAACAACAACTCCTAATTATGCTAGTGGTAATTATTTTTCTAGTCAAGTAAATACGGATTTTAGCTTAACAAATTAAATAAATAAAAATGTCATATAGAAGTCCAAAACAAACATACATTTCACAACAACCTGCTTATGATAAACTCCAAAGAGATATTACTGGCGCAGCAGATATTATTGCAAAGAAAAAAGAAGATGCAATAGAAAAAGAAAGATTACAAGGGGAAAAGCAATGGGAGCTAGAGCAAGGGGCAACCCAAGCCCATATAAATAATTCTATTTCTTATAATACAGTAGGTAACCAAGATACTCAAGGGGCAGTTTCTAGGTTGTTTGAGGGATCAGGAAAACGTGTAGGTGAGTTAACTAGATTAACCAAAGGACCTAACGCCCAATGTAGAGTTGATGGGAACTGTGATATACTTATGAAAGAATTAGGGAGATTACAAACAGGGCCTGTAAAAATACAGCAATTTATAACAAATTTAGCAGATCAATTAGATTATAGTGATATAATGAATTTTGATCCTGGGCAAAATTCTAGGGCACAGATGGCTTCTAACATTATGGCTGGTAAAACTAATATGAATGCAGCCAATGGATATACGTATGAATTAAAAGATATGGGAGATGGGACTTATGATATAGTTTTTAATTATAGCGGTAAAGATGAAAAAGGCGGATTTTTTGATCCTGAAAGTGGTGAATATGAATCTAGTTGGTCTATGAATAGTGCGGCTATACAAGATATTACTTCTAATGGAGGTTCACTTTTTGTTACAACCCCACAAAGCGGAAAACAATCAAGTTCTATTATACAAGATACAGGATTATATGAAGGGGCTGTTTATGATGACAACGGAGTAAGGTCTGGGGGAGAATATGATATATAAGATTTTATGATAGATTGTCTATTATTTTCAAGAAAATCTAATTTTTGAGATAATCTCCTAGCTTCTTTAGCTGCTTTTCGTTTAGCTTTTTTTGCTGCTGCGCTCCCAAGTATACCAGAGAGAATACTCCCTCCTATACCTAATCCCGCTGATACTGGATCTATTGGCATAATTATTTTTATATAAATTCACTGCTGACCGCAAATAAAGATTTGAGTCCGCCATTATTAGTTGTTGTGTCTGTTTTCATTGTTACTGTTGCAAAATATCCTTTAATACCCATTGTTTGATTACCCCATATAACTTCACCCGTCATAGGATCTTGTGTATTATTAGGTATTACTGCCCAATATTTATTTTGTTTTCTATCAAATCCAGCTCTGTACTGAATATTATTTTCTGTATATAAACCTTCATCATAGCTATATATCCTAGCGTATTCATTAGCCCCTTGCCCTTGTATAATAGTATCGTTATTACTCAACCATCCTCCTGGGGGAGTTACTGTGGGATCTTCGCCTGTACTATCTGATATTAAATTTGTTACTTCCCAACCATTACTACCTTCATAATTTATAGTTTTAAAGGTTTTAATATTATTGGGGCCAGGATTAAATACAAATTGTATAGAAGATTGGGATTGGGTTCCATAAAAGGTATTTCTTTCTTGATTAGTATAGTGTTTATATAAATAAGATACCTTAACTCCATCTATAACTTCAGATTTAAAAGAATAAAAATTACCCCTGCAACTAAACATATCATCTGGTTTATAGGTAAAGAAACTAGTCCATCCAGCATTTCTTTCATCAAATGTTAATGTTTTATATGTAGTATCTGTAAATCTCCCGCTAGGTTGAATAGAAAGTATATAATTTTGATTATATACATCATAAGATCCAAGTAAAGCGCCTGTAGTTCCTACTAAACTTAATTGATCCCTAAAGAAATCCATCATACCAGCATTAGATATTTCCTGTATTTGACTTCCCTGTATTTTCAATACGGCATTTCTGTCTTTATCTACAAAATATTTTGTATAACCATAAGTGGCAAATGATTCTGGATTAGTACCAATTCCCCAATTTCCTGGAACTGGTGTAATTTGCCCTATTACTATTCTACCTGTTGTGCTTAATCCTACGCCTTCAGCAGTATAAATAGCATCTTTATCTATTAAAGCTACATTAACTTTTCGTTCTTGAAATATTGTTAAATTAGTATCCTCTGCAAATAATTTTTGTATTGTTCCACCTATAGGATCTACTGTTCTAGTAATTTCTTCTGCTACACTAAATTGATTAGTTTGATTAATTCCAGTTCTAGAATTAAATATACCAGAATATATAAGACTATTACCTTTACGAACTTGACTATCATTTTCTTCTACTATGTAAGCTTTTACGCCAAAATCAACTGTAGTATTATTATATCCGCCTCTAATTCTAGACTCTTCTATATACCAATCATAGGTATCATTTTTAATTATAGGGGTTTCCCAAGTATAAGAAGCAGAAACATTAGCTGGCTTAGGGTAGGGTATACTTGCATTGCTAGCTTGACTACCGTTGGCATAGATTCTCTTTAAATAAAAGGTATTAAAATAATTGATTCCTATACTTACTGACATTATCTTATATTATTACTTGTTTTTATGATTAATTACGAATCAGGATTACACTTAGTATTACCTGTACAAGTTTTTGGACCTGGATAACTTCCATAATCACCATCACTAAAGTCTACATAAAATCTAGCATTGTTGGCTCCACTCCCTGTAAGTGTTCCTGTCAGAACCCTGTATTCTCCTGGCTGATCAAAATAATAATGCTTTTGTGCTATAATAGAGGCCGCTCCTGCATTAGTAGATCCAGTTAATTGAATATTAGGATATGTTCCTCCGCTTCCATATGTATCCCATGACCCTGATGGTAAATTTGTGGAACTAGCTATTTCTGTCCATGCTCCTTGATTATTACCCGTTGTATTAGTTCTGTACTGTATTCTAAAATATATACTAGCATCTCCAGCGTATGTAGTATCTACAGCTAGAGTAGGGGCTAACATTATACTTCCTTCAAATACCCACGCTGTACAACACCCATTGCCAGTTTGCCAAGTACAAGTACTACTATTATTTACAGCCTGCGCATTGTAAAGGTAGTTAGGGGTTAATCCAAATGGGCTTCCAGATCCTGCTTGAGTAGTAGTATAAGCACCATCATTACCTATAAAATAACACGCAGAATTATTAGCTGCATTAGGCCCCATGTATCCCGAGCTTGCTCTTCCAGCACATATAGCCGTAGGCGCATAAGCTGCACCTGCTGTAAATCTTATATTGCCGGTTTTTGTTAATCCATTGCCTGCTACATCTGTTAAAGAAATAGAAATATCATATTGAGTTTTATCTACTAAATTTTGACAAGTTAGAAGTCCTGGTGTAGTATTACTAAAACTAAAATCATTTATTTGGCCTATAGGCGTAACTGCTGTTACCTCCCATGCTAATTCATTTGTTCTATTTGCAGTATTTGATAAATTTGTTCCATTAGCCCCGTACAATTGTGCTACAGTTGTATCACCTACTTGTGGATTAGTACTTAAAGTCCATTGCGGTGTTGGTAATATAGTAGTATAATTAGAATCAGTATAAATAGCAGGAATTACATTGTCTAAAGTTAAAGTTAACACATTAGTTAAAGTATCTTCATATTCACTTGTTGCCCCAGAAACTATCTTTAAATCAAATATATATACATCACTAGATGGATTAGCGGCAGAATTTTCTCCATACCAAAAATAACTATTTGCTTTTATAGTATATTCCCCAGCTGATCCTCCACTAGGTGCTCCTATACTAAATAAACTGCTTATATCAATAGTTGGTGCATTTTGTCTTACAGCTTTATTAATAGTAACACTAGCGATATTACTTGTTATTTCTATTCCTGATCCGTTAACAAATTTAAATACATTCCCAAGTTCTGCACTATTGGCTACGCTTTCTAAAAATGTCCCTGTAGTATTAGTAATACTTACAGCTCCATTATAAGTAGCGATTACAGAAGAATTTAAAACCTCTATAAGTCCATTAGAACTAGTTTCATAAAATAACTCTAAAACACTCATTACAGGTTCAGTTTCAGCAATTGATAAAATAGGCTGCATTGCTACTGTTGTAGGATAAGTAGGTACGGTATAATTAGTATCCCCTTCCCCTGATACTATAGCTCCTATAGAATTTGCATAATTAGCAGCTGTGCTAAATTGCATTATAAAAGGATTTTGTTCTGCTCCAAAAAATGATTGTTTATCTGCCACATCACCCCATGGTATTGAACCTAAATATTCTGATGAAGTATATACTGAAGCTCCGGGGGTTAAATTAGTTGTTCTAACTGCTCCATATTCTCCTTTAAAGCCAAATGGACCAACTGTTGGGGAACTATTGGCTACAAAAGGAATAGCTGCAAGCTCAGATTCTCTAACTGTAGATATATTTAAAACATTTTGTGCATTTCCACCGGGATAATATTGTAAATTAGTTACATAAGGTTCTAAGACTGCACTTGTTTTAGTTACATCTGGGTTATTAACCCTTATATAAAGTATTTCATCACTATTAAATTCTCTATCTGTGGGTCCTACTTCATTTAAATTTCTTGGTATTTTATTAATATTTTCCCCCAATACAGTAGAAAATGATAATTTACCTCTTTGAGTTTCATTAAAATCCCATTGACTAGTACTTAAATTCCTAGTTCTATTTTTAACTGGGTATCCATTAACAAAACCTGGCAAAAATACATTATAATATTCTTGTTCTTGTTGTTTAACTACAATTTTATAACTATACCACCCTAAAGGATTTGCTTCGCCAACATTTACTGTAAAAGTACCTAATCCATCACCTCCGTCAACTGTTAATTCATCCCCTTGGTCATAACCAGACCCTGCGGTCATAATAGTAAGTCCATCAATTTCCCCGGTTCCTACTATTGCATTTACCCTTACAGTACACCCGCTGCCTGATCCACCGGTTGTGTTATATGTTATCCCTGTTACATAACCATCATCCGCATCTGTAATAGCCAAAACACTTTCTACCCAACCTTCTGGTCTATACAAACCTGGCTCCCCTAAAGCCGCATTGGGACTTGTAGCTATTTCTTCATCAATAGTTAAAGTTAAGTTTTCCCCTATATATCCTAAAACACCTTGATTAGCGGTTTGTTCAGAGGAACTATTATAAGGAACAAAAATACTTGAACCACTTAGGGTAGAACTATCATCATAAGTAGATAAAATTACATCTGATTGTCTTCCGAAATAATCTACCAAAACAATTCCTACTTGATAAGTTCTATTGGCTTTTACACTATGATAAGGATATTGCGTATAAAAATCTGTAACTATATTTCTTGGGCTAAATCCTGCGCTATATTTTATACTATTTGGAGGTGTAGTTCTTTCTAAAAAGTTACCATAAACTATTCTATTTGAGATCAATTCTTGTCCCAATGCTTTAATAGGTACTTTATCATAAACTCTTACAGTTTGGTTTTCGGGTAAAGTTTTATAAGGTTTACTTGACTTATAAGTATAATTATAAAAATTTTGTGTTTTTAATCCATTTATATCATCATCATAAGATATAGTAGACATAGCTGTATTCTCAATATTATCTATCTCTACTGTGTCTAATACCTTTACGCTTAAAGCATCTGATTCTTTATAAAGAATATCTATTTTTTTTATGTCAAATATATTTCTTATATTGGCCTTAGTATCAGGGAAAGGAATTTTTAAATCAATAGTATCAATATTATTTTCAAACCACTCAATTATAGTACTAGTATAAGCGTCAATTTCATCTTGATAATAATTTTCTATATCATCTTCTGTTTTGCCATCCACTTGCCCTAATCCAAATTCTCCATATTGTTTTGGTATAAACATTATTTGACTAAATGGAGCCATTAAAGAGTATTCATTATCATTAAATTTAAACCTATAACTAAATCTTACAAATTTATCATCTAAAAAATTAGGATCTCCAGGCGCATCAACATTATAGTTTTCATTATGTCCTATAATCATTTCATCATCCACAGCAAAACCAGTTAAATTTCCCCCATCTGTAGCATCTTGATCAAAGGTTAATTGCCATAACCAACTAGTTGTTGATGGGTCACTTTTTATAGCTACTTCGGCTATTCTTAAATTAGTAGGTATTTGATTTGCATTAGGAGTTTTAGTAATTAAATCACCTGCCCTGGGAATTCCACCAAAGTTTACAGGATAATTAGTTTGATCATTATATACCCCTATTCTTACAATAGTATTGCTTTGAACTGTTTTTATTTTCTGTGTAGACCAATTAGAAACATAAGGATCATGAACATTTGTCATTGAAGTTCTACTAAAATCTATTTGGAACCCTGCAACTAACCCTTCTGCTGTAGTAGGTAATGTTTCTGAAACTGTAAAATTAGTAGTTGAATTTACTTTGGTAACAGTTATAACACCTTGCGTATTAGTAGGTCCATTAAATATTTCTGTAGTACCTGGTCCTTTATTATGATCTGAAAGTATATCTCCAACTTTTACATTTGCCAAAGCTTGGGTTACCACCAAAGTAGTAGTGCCTTCCCCAGAAGAATAAATTCCCGCAGATCTATCCATAGGAATAATAGTATTCCAAGGATAATATTTAGCTACAGATATTTGCTCTTCTTTTGTATAAGCCGAAGCATCGTTATAAGCAGTAGTAATATTTATTTTTCTAGGTTGATTAAAATTATCTGTCCAAAATAATAGATCTTCTAATAAATTAACCCCATAAATAGGAAATTCTTTATTAAAATTTAACCAATTCCCACTTACTAAGATTGTACCTGTTGTAGGGGTGGTGGTTAATTCAAACTCCATTATTAAACATATTTGCGAAGAATTAGCCCTAGAATTAGGATCTGTATTTGAAAAAGTAGTAGCAAATATGAATACTTTATTATTAGTTTCATCAACATGATGCCCAATTACACTAGCACGAGCTGCAGCAGATATTGTACCTACATTAGTATTACCTAATACGTTTTCAAATTCACCAACAGTAGCACCTTCAGACCTACTAATCAATAAATTGATAGCTTCCCTATATTCACCTATTGGTAAAATACGAGAGTCAAGATCTTGATTCATTCTCCCTTTAAGGAAGTTATTTTTAATCTCTGGCATACTTTAGTGTTTTATCCATTTAGATTTGTTACGCATTACTTGTACTATTTCATCTAACTTAACATTAGATAATCTTATCTTAGCATTTCTTAATGCAGCATATCTTTGTCTTTTGTATTGTGGGGCGATTGCAGCAGTAGTAGTTCGTGTAGACAGTATACTATATAAAAGATGTTGATACATTGCTTCTTCTGCAAGTTTAGGAACTTTAGTGTCTAAATCATATGCAAGCCCATCAGATACATATTCTAATATTATTATTTTCTTTTTTAAATCACTAGAAAAATTAAAGGTTCCTCTTTTTTCATCTATATTAAACCACCCATTCATTTGCATATTAACTGGGTCGCCTCCATATCGTTTACCATAAAATCCTCCATAGCCCCAGCCATTTTCTCCCCACCAATCATACATAAATAAATTAGGGTTATTAATATCTGCTGGCCAGAACCCTGTAATATTACTTGGATTATTGCCCTGCCACCTTTCATTTGTTTGAGAAGTTCCTTCAACATTATCTCCAAAGTTATCTTGTACAATTTCACCACTAGAGTCTTGTACAGGTGATTCCCATGGGCTACTCGTTAACTGTGTAGGATATATTGTATGTTTTACACCATTACCATCAATCCAAGATAACTTAACATAATTAACATAATCTTGCGGTATTGTTAAAGAAAGATTATCTGGGACAGTTAGTTCTTGGGATTTAATGCTTTTTAATGTATCATAGCTAAATTCTTGTAAACCTCTTTTTGCATGAAATAATACATCAGTTCTGTTTACTCTAGGTATTAATTTATCTTGGCCTACATAACCTACTATAAAGTTATTAACTATATCTTTTAGAGAAATATATTCATATCCTCCATAATTATTTTCTACTGCTCCTTCTTTTAATTGTACTTTAACATATATTCCAATTGCTTGTTGTAATCCTAATGTTATAACACTATTATTAATACCACCTACTAATGTAAAAGCTGTATTATATAATGTCCAATTAGATAAACCATTAGGACTTGTGTATATATAAAAATTATTTAATGTATAATCTGGATCGGTAGGATTCCAACTCGTTGAACTACCTAAAGATAAAGCTGTATTAAATGTGAAAGTATACGTAGTAGTAGCTACCGGAGTATATATAATCTGCGCACCCGCGTAATATTGTACATTTTGTTCTTGGATTAATCCTCCGTCTGGTATAGGCATATCTTATTGTTTTGAGTTTTGTTCTTCTAGTTGTGTTTCTTGTGTTGCTGTTTGTATAATTGTAGGATCATTAATTATAATTCCCGCATAAGCTAATATTCTTGTAATAACATTAGTTTGTTCTGATACATTTAATTCAAAATTAGTTGATGTACCAGCATTATATATATATTGCCCTAAACTACCCTGAGTATAAGCCCATACTATATCTGCTGGGGTTTTTAAATATGATATAGTTACCCCTGTTTGTATAGTTGTAGGATATACAAATAAAGTATCATTCTCATATAAATATATAGGAAAAGTTGTAGTGGGTTGTGTTAATGGGGAAAGTAATAATTGGGTTACTTCATTCCTTTGTGCATATTGGGTTAGTTCTGTGCTATTATAAAAAACAGTACCTAACCTATAAATATCAGTAGGAGTTAAAGTAAAATGAGGACCTACATAAGCAGTGGCTCCGGTTCTTTGAAAGAATTGTAAATTATCTTCAATATTTTTAACACGATTCGCATACTCCGTGTCATTTTGTGGCATACGATACTGTTGATTTAGATCGTCTTCATATTTTTCGAATATATTTAATTGGACCTGTGTTGCGACTTTGTTAAATTCGTCAGGTGTCATATACCCTCTTTGTTGTTGATTAAGGATTAACAAAACAGTTTTGTATACTGTATCTACGTTTATTGCCATTCTAGTATATTATTTATAATATAAGGCGGCGTGAACCGCCCTATATCAGTATTACATGTTAAGAGATTTTCTTCTCTATTGTTTTATAAACTTCTACACCTTCATCTGTTTTAAACCATGCAGCTAATGCTGAATAAGGGTTTTCATCAAATGGTACTGTCATAAGTTTACGTTTATTAGAACCAAAAGTAAAGCTTCTTTGATCTTGAGATAATTGTATAATACCAACTTCTGCTGCTTTTATACCAAAGTTTCTTAACATAACATTATCATCTTTTGCTAATTCAATAAATAACTTAGGATTCTTTTTAGCAAATAATAATATATCTCTTTTTAGTTCTTTAGATGATAACTCTGAAACCGAGCTTCCTATTTCAACCCTCATAATAGCCTCTACCTGCTCTATATCCATATCCTTTGCTGCATTTAATGCCATAATTTCTAATTGTAAATCAACTAGTTCATTTTGTGCTACAGTTTGAGGTTTTAATTCTGCATATCTTCCATTTAAATCTGGATGATATAAAGATAAAAGTTTTTGTAAGGCTTGATATTCTTGAGGAACGTGCAAAGAACCATCTTTAAACATAATATGTTTTAAAGTAACCTCCCCTTTTTGCTCATCGGCAAATGGTGAAGATTGATTAGTTGCATATCTTAAAGCTCTTTGCTCTTTTTTTATTGGATCAAAATACAATAACGGATACTTTTCCGTATGTCTGGATTTTAATGTAAAAGTTAAAGGCTCTTTATCTCCTAGTAAAAAATAGTGTCTATCTTTTATTTCCCAGTCGTTTTTTTCAACTGAGGTTTTCTTTGGTTGTGATGGTTTTTGAACCTTAGGTTCTTCCATTACAACATCTGTGTTTTCTTTTGTTTTTGACATAATATAATATAATTAAATAGTTAAAAAAATAAAGGGCAAGGCGCCGAAGCGCCTTTTCCTTTAAATATAATTAAGCTGTGAATAATACGAAATTATTTCTAGCTTGAGTACAAAGACATCTTTCTGATAAGAAATTTACCTCCATAGCATCTAAGTTAGAAGTTTGTGCTCCGCCAACTGAACCAGTTAACCAAGACTTCATTCTTCTATCATCTGCTTGAGAAGCTCTATATCTTACATGCAAGAAAGGTCGTCTAATGTTTGTTCCCAGTAACTGATCGTATACTGTAGAAGTACCAGCTGGTACTAATACACCATCAATGTTGTCACCACTAACAAAATTAGTAGAACCACCTCTTGTAGAAGCGTCATTTAGGTATTTCCAAGAAGTTTTGTAGAAGTCATATGAACCTCTTCTAAAACCAGAGAAACCTAAGTTAAGCGCCATATCTTCAGAGTTTTCGAATACACCATAAGATGTACCACCTGCTCCATAAGAGTTTTGTTGCGCTAACATGTTATCAAATAATAACTCAGTTTTTCTGTCTAAGAAAAGCATATTTTCTTCAATAGCTCCTTGAGAATCTAAATTCTCCAATACAGCATCGAAATCCTGTAAAGAACCAGCATAACCAGAAAGTACATTACCACCATTATTAATAGCAGCAAATAGACCTTCAGTACCTATTTGACCAGCAGTTGCTCCAGCAAGGAAGCTAAGACCAGCAGTAGCAGAAATTGTTCCTGCCTGTACGCCATTAGCTAATTCACCTTCAATCATTGCCATCTCTAAGTAATCTTCAAATCTCATTCTAGTTTCACCTTCAGCTTTTAGATACCATAAGTATCCAGAAGTTCCATCTTCAGTAGCAACTTCAACCCATCCTATCTGAGCAGTATCAGATCCACTAACAGCGTATCTGTCTCTGATAATAATTGGTTTGTTACTAAATGTAGATAATTGTGGTTGGATAGATTGTCCAGAAGTTCCCGTAGTAGGACCAGTAGATCCTTTTCCAAATTCAGAACCATATACAAATACTTTTAAGCCAGTCAAAGCGACAGCTGTAGCATTTACATTAACTCTAGTATAAGGTAATACGTCAAAATTCTGAGCACCACCTGCATTTCCTGAACCTGCTGCACCTGTAGCGGTTACAATAGCTTTTACAGTTAATGCTGGATTAGCTGGATCCATAATTACAACAGTCATATTAACGAATACTGTGTTAACAACACCTGCTGGTAAACTAATTCTGTTACCTGCATTTGCTCCAACAGCAGTACAACCTGCGTTATCATAACCTATGTGTAATCTATTTTGCTCAGACCAAACTACTTGGTCAGACATCATTGGCATTTCAGCGCCAACCATTCTTAAGAAGCCACCTAACGTTCTGTTTCCATAACGCTCTACCTCGGCTTCATAAATTTCCGGTAGATATTGTTGTGCGAAGTCGTTTCCTCCACCACTATTAAAATTTAAGTAATTGCTTACTAAAGTTTGAGTAGTTTGCGAAGGTATTAAACTCCCATATTGAGGACTTAATACACCCATAATTGTTTAATTTTAATTGTTAAATTTACTTTGTTTAATTTTCAATCTTGAACTATCTACACCGTCTATAGCGCGAACTTTAAGTCCACCAACAAAAATATCACCAGCTGTTTGACGAGCTTCTGTTGTAGGATTTTTAGATCCATCAACTACGGTTTTAATTCCATCAGATTTTCCTTGTTCGTAAAAATGATTTACTATTCTATCTATATTTTGTGCAGCATACATAGCCTTATGATAACCTCTCGTATCTTTAACATTTCCTTCTTTATCTAAGAACTTCTCGACGAAGTTATTTAAATTAGATTGATTCTCTGCAACAGCGCCTGGGTCTTTAACACCATATCTAAATTTCTTTTCACCAACTTCGAAATCAAAACCTTTGAATTCATTAGAAAAAAGTTGTTTAGTATTGTTGATAAACTTGGAGTGCTTTTGCTCAGCTATTTCTTGTTCATTATTATAACGGTTAAAAAAGTCTGTAGCTTTCTTTTGCTCTTGCGTTACGCCGGGCCTCAACTTGATTTCGTCGTAATATTTTTGCTTTAAGCCTTCTAAATGACTACGTGCTTCTGCAACCGCTTCTTTTTTAGCGAGTTTTTTCTTTTTGACGTCTCGCTCTTCGTCAACTTCCGTATCATAACTAAAAGTTTCTTCCATAATGAAATCAACTTCTTCGTTATTTAGATGCGGTTTAGTATTTTTATAATATTCTTTTAATAAAACATCTTCATTTACGTCAGAATAATCTGCATTTAATCTTACGTAATCTTGGACTGTGCCCCCAGTTTCCTTCATAAAGTCTACCAATTTTTCAATATTATCTGGTAAATCTGTTATTTTAGGTGATACTTCATCTATAACTGTGTTTTCTTCTGGCAGAGGGTCTTGGGATATTTCTTGAATCTCTTCAATAGGCGACTCGGACTCTTGTATTTGCTTGACTTCCTCTGTATCGCTGACCCGTACTTCTCCGTCCACTCCTTTGCTATCTCCGGCTCCTTCGCCCACAGGTATCTCCTTTGTTTCTCCGATTGGAATGGCATCCTCTTCTTTTGTTTTAGTTAAATCTACTTTAGTTGGTTCCTCAATTTTAACATTAGGATCCTTTGCAAGATCAACCTTTACAGGCTCTTCTTTAGTAGCATTAAATTTTTTGATTTTAGGTTTGGATTTCATTTTCATATCCCCACCTTCTGACTTAACCTCTTTGGTTACTTCAGGGTTTGTTTTTGTTTCTGACATAATATAATAATATAAAATTAATTAATAAGTATTTACATACTTTGTTGTTGTTCAAAATCTATAGGCATTAAATCATTGTTCCTTTGATCAATCATTTCACTTTGTTGTGTGCCTTCAATTTTTGTTCTTTTATCTTTACGATCTTCTATCCTTGTTTCTTTTTCCTGCATTGCTTCAACTTCCATACGTTTTAATTCCATATCGTATTGGTGTTGAATTTCCATTTCTTGTTGTTTTATTTGAGAAGCAGTTTGTAATTTTTGAATTTCCATTTGAGCTTTAGCTTGTTCAAATTGTACTTCAGAAGCTGTAAGCGCTTGTTGTTTTTGCATTTCAGCTTGCGCCCTAGCTTGATCAGCAGCAACTTTAGCTTGTTCTTGTGCTTGAGCCATTTGTTTTTCATGCTCTCGCTGCTCTTTTTGTTTCTTTTTTCTAGCTTGTTTTAAAACATCATTTGCTAATTTAAGATTTTTTATTCTTCTAATATCTATAGCATTTTCTAAATCAATTCCTCCTTGTTGTAAAGCCATCTGAACATTTTGTTCTAACATAGCTTTTTCTTCTTCTTCCGGCTCTAATTCTAAATAAATACCAAAATCATGTAAAGGTAAGTTTTGGATTTCTGCTAACGTACTTACATTATAAGTAGATATAGAACTCTTAAGAGAATTTAAAGTTAATGGGTATTGTAAAGAATCTGCAATTTTTAATGAGATATTTTCACAAGTTCTTACTGTTAACCATAAACTAGCCTGCATAACGTGTCTAGTTGCAGTATTAGAAGCATTAACAGCCATTTTTTGTAAACCAACTAATGTATCTTGTTCTGGCATACTACCATCTCTTGCTTCATTAAGCCCGGTCACATCTCTTATTAATTGTAAATAATATTGATAAGTTTGAATTAAACTTTGTACTTTACCTTGTCCACTTGATGTAGCAAGTTCTTGAATAGGAACTTTACCAGGGTTCATATCTCCTTCTTGTGTAAGGGATCTACCCACTATACTACCAGTTTGAAAATACATGTTTAACGCCTCAGCTGGATTATAATTAGTACCATTCCCAAGATCTACCTCTGCCAAACCATCCATGTCTAAAAATACACCATCTGGAACTAGTCTAGAAATTACCTGTTGTAACTTTAAATGAGTTAATTGAATCATATCAGCAAATCCGGTAATTCTACTTACAATAGAATCAATACGCCCTTTATACATTCTAGGAGCACAAAGAGTATAACTCATTTCTACCCTAGTAGTATCAGCCATAGGTCTGGTCATATTCTCGGCTAACTCCCATTGTATTAATTCATTATTACCTAAAACTTTAACTCCTTTATAAAGTACTTCTATTTTTCTACTTACTTTTGAAAAATTATCATTTTTTGGTGGATTAAATTCATCTGTTTTTACTAAAGCTTTTTCTAATCCTGTATCTGTTTCTTTTATTTTAAATACTTGTGTATTGTATGTTTTATATTCAAAAAACATAATCTGGATAGTATTTCTATCATATGTTTGCCATCCATATAATTGTTGATTATTATATCCTCTGGTTTGTTGAATTTTTTCTAATTGATCTTCAGTTAAATGTGGAAATTGTTTAGCTATTTCAGGAATAGTTAAACTTTTAACTTCTCCAACATAATATATATCTTCAAAATGCGGGTCTTCAGTATAAGAATATATTAAATTTGCAGGATCTACATAATCTAAAGTAACTCCATTAGCCTTATTCCAGCTAGTTTTAGCGCACCCTATGCCTAAAGTTACTAAATCATAATTAAATCTTTTCTTTATATTATCAAATCGATTTTTTTCTAAAGTATTATTAATAACTTCTTCTTCTGCTATTTCCACAGCTTCTTTATAAGATAATTGCATATGAAGATCTAATTCATCTTCGGATTCTGGTAATTCATTAGGATCAGTTTGAAATTCATTTACACCTAAGGTTTGTTGTAATTCATTAAGATAAGGTCGCGCCATCATATCTTCTAAAATAGCAGTAGCATAGTCTGTTCTTTTCTTTAATGATACTGGGTCTTGAGCATAAGCTTTTATTTCATAAAGTTTATTATTCATACCATTAGCTACTATGTCTACAAATTTAGAAATAACCGGTACAGGTTTCCAATCTAAATTAAGATAAGACATATCACCATTAATCGCAAGTTCATCTTTATATTTTTGGACTGATTGTTCTCCACGTGCATATAAACGTAAAGAATGAAATCTATTATAAGAAGTAGCAAATCTAGTACCATTACCCCCCTTGTTGCCACCATTCACCTTCAATAGCTTGTGCAACACGTCTTCCATACTCAATGGAAGCTTTTTCAGCATCTGGCACCGTTTGGCTCGGAAATGCGCTATTTGGATTTGCGTATGTATTCATTTATTTAATTATTTTTGACAATGTCCCTTTGTTATCATATTTTTTTATCCCTAAATCAATTGGTTGGTGCTTTCTTCTACTTACTGGAGCATACCTATTTTTATTACAGGCCATTAAAGCAAGTCCAGAACTTATAGAAGCATCATGACTAGTTCTGTTGTTTATATCAAAAGCCGCCCAATCTTCTAATGTTCTTTGGAAATACATATCCCCATAATCATCACCATTAAATCCAATAGCATTTTCTATATAAGATTCAATAGCAGCAGCGTGCGCTTGTTTAATATCTTCACTTGAATTTGGTATTCCACCTATTTCTTTTTCTGTTACTGATAATTTATTCCAAAACTTATCAGGTCTATTCATTGCAAACCCTCTATAGCCTCTTCTTTTAAAATGATATAAAAGTCTAGGTTTATTATTTTCACATAGTATTGGCATCCCATAAAATATACAAGCCATTAATACATCTTCAAAGAATATTTCAGCTGTCTGTGGTCGTGCTATATATTCTAAGAAAAAATGATCTGCTGGGGCTTCTTCCATACTAAACTTAGTTAATCCATGCA
>Ga0255399_1014_pt1 | contig 14925 bp, 18 predicted proteins | sample ANMaggSSYBR01J13_FD_182115 | JGI IMG/M metagenome (GOLD analysis project Ga0255399, IMG submission 182115) | Sediment cell enrichment communities from methane seep in Santa Monica Basin, California, United Staets - ANME aggregate JGI... | ecosystem: Environmental > Aquatic > Marine > Cold seeps >...
TAATAAATGAAGTTTTATTATTTGTAAATGCTTTTTCTATGTCCAATTCTTAAAATTACTAGATTATTATTGTCAATATCAAATATAACTCTATAATCTCTTATTTTAAATCTATATGTTCCTATTTTATGATTTATTAATTTTTCACCATATTTCTGAGGCTCTTTAGAATATTCCTTGAGTTTCACAGCAATTGTATTCTGCATATATCTGTCAATGCTTTCAAAGTCTTTTAATGACCTTTTGGTAAGTAATACCTTATACATCAAAGATTTCCTCAAATGATTTTACTTTTCCCTCTTTATAATCGGTTCTTGCCTCATTAATTGAGTGGATGTATTCATCACTTGAAAGCGCTAATATATCTTCGATTAAATCTTCCATCGTTTCTTTGACCGTATCAGATATAAGGGAGTGTAATTCAACAACAGTCAAATCCTTTACTTTTGTTTCTATAGGTGACACCTTCTTTTATTGTTAAGTTACAAACACCTGAAAATAACCTCTAATTCAAATATACCAGTTATTTTTCACATGTACTTACGGCTTAAGGATATATTTATATTACGCAAACTCTTCTCATAAATCCAGATCATCTGAATTACTACTCAGACCCTGGGCAGATACTCGTGACCTATATTTTCCACCACCACCCAACCGCCGACAGCCCCCGATCAACTGAAGGCCAGACATTGCAGCACACACCTTGAAGCCTAGCAGCCTCAGTATCCGGCCAGAGCTCCTGGCAGCAGGTATGCTAGGACCCAGATTTCTCCAAAGGCTAGCCCCGGATCAGCGCATGCAGCCAGAAAAAGGGTAGCCTGCCCCACACTGTAGCCCTGCCATCGCCGGCAGCTGGCAGGCCGTCCTGGATATCCCCTGGCCATCTGCAGTAAGTCCTCTGAATCCTGCTGACCGGCGCTTAGGTAAATGGCTGTAGATGTATAGGGTTTTGTGTGAAAATATTGCAGGATAACTAATTATATTCCGTGGGTAGCCCTTCATTTCCACTGGAAATAATATAAATAATTCGTAACTATTCAGCCTATAAAACGCTATCACAAACCGTTACTATCCACTTCTATAATATCTTTGTATTTATGAAATCGATATCGGAAGACATTAGCTATGAACGTTTCATAAAAAGCTACAAAATGTACTTTCGTTAACAGTAGCCATAATTTGTATGGCTGAATAGTTACAATAATTCTATAATTAGCGTCATGATGATGCTGATACTATTTTGAAATTACCGCCACCCACCCGCCGGCAGCACTCCCGATAAACCGAAGGCCGGACCAGCAACACACAGCTTGAAGCATAGCAGCCTCAGTATCCGGCTGGAACTCCTGCCGGCAGGTATGCCATAACCCGGATTTCTCCAAAGGCCGGCCCAGGTCAGCGCATATAGTCTGGCAGGGGGCAGCCCGCCCTACAAAATTCCATTCGATCACACACCCAATCCCACCTAAGACACACACTCGCAAAATTATAGTAAATATAATAAGTGTATCTTACATAGTCCACTATGATGTCCAAAGATAAAATGAAAGAGGAAGCAAAGCAAAATATCAAAAAACTTGTTGAACGGTTCAGGTATAATCTTGACGTCTATAAAAAATCAACATATAATGAAACACAGGTGAGAATAGAATTCATTGACCCCTTCTTTGAAGCTATGGGATGGGATGTTGGCAATAAACAGGGTCATGCAGAGCAATACAAGGATGTTGTTCACGAAGATGCGATAAAAATTGGGGGTTCGACCAAAGCGCCGGATTACAGTTTTAGAATTGGCGGTCAGAGGAAGTTCTTTGTTGAAGCGAAGAAACCTTCTGTGAACATAAAAGAAGACGTCAGCCCATCATACCAGTTGAGGAGGTATGCATGGAGTGCAAAACTGCCATTGTCTATCGTAACAGATTTTGAGGAGTTCTCTGTCTTCGATTGCCGGATCAAGCCCAATCAAAAAGACAAAGTTAGCGTGGGGAGGATTGCCTATTACACGTTTGAAGAATATCTTGATAAGTTTGATGAGATATACGATATCTTTTCAAAAGAAGCGATCCTCAAAGGAAGTTTTGACAGGCATGTACAATCAACGAAAGGCAAGAGGGGCACAGCCGAAGTTGATAGTGAATTTCTAAAGGAGATTGAGAGCTGGCGTGAACTGCTGGCTAAAAACATTGCTCTTCGTAATCCGGATGTGTCTATCTACGAGTTGAACTATGCAGTCCAGAAGATAATAGACAGGATTATATTCCTGCGGATTTGCGAAGACCGGGGGATCGAACCTTATGGGCAGTTGCAGCCGGCAGCCGATTCCACTGACGTTTATATACGCTTGCTGAATCATTTCAAACTCGCAGAATCCAAATACAACAGTGGCATATTTGATTTTGGCTATGATTCGATTACGCCGACGTTGAGAATTGATGATAAAGTCTTGAAAACGATTATAGGGAGTTTGTATTATCCATTATCGCCGTATGAGTTCTCAGTTCTCGGCGTTGAGATACTGGGCAACGTGTACGAGCAGTTTCTGGGCAAGGTCATCAGGCTGACTGCGGGACATCAGGCAAAGGTGGAAACGAAGCCAGAGGTTAAAAAAGCCGGTGGCGTGTATTACACGCCTCAGTATATTGTTGATTATATTGTCAAAAACACGGTTGGTAAACTGGTGGATGGGAAGACGCCGGAAGAGATTGCGGAGATAACGATACTGGACCCTGCATGCGGCTCGGGAAGTTTTCTTATTGGTGCATATACGTATCTTTTACAGTATCATCTGGACTGGTACATGAAGAACAAGCCGAAAAAGCACAAGAAGGCGGTTTTTCAGGTCAGGGATAATGAATGGTATCTGACAACAGATGAGAAGAAGAGGATCCTTCTGAACAACATCTATGGTGTTGATATTGACTCGCAGGCTGTTGAGGTCACGAAATTGAGTTTGCAGTTGAAGGTGATTGAGAACGAAAGCAGGGAGAGCATTGACCATCAGGTGAAATTAGGGATGGAGGGTGTGCTTCCGAATCTTGGGGGGAATATTAAGTGTGGGAATTCGCTGATTGGGCCGGATTTTTACGATGCGGGGCAGATGAGACTTTTTGATGAGGATGAGATGCGGCGGGTCAATGTGTTTGACTGGGCTGATGAGGTGAAGGGGTTTGGAGAGATTATGGGCAGGGGTGGGTTTGATTGTGTGATCGGGAATCCGCCGTATGTACGAATCCAGACGATGAAAGAATGGGCGCCCAATGAGGTGGAATTTTACAAAAGACATTACACAGCTGCCAGTAAGGGCAACTATGATATTTATGTTGTTTTTGTGGAGCGGGCGCTGAAACTACTCAATGTCCAGGGACTGATGGGCTACATCTTGCCACACAAATTTTTCCAAGCTAAATATGGCCAACCTCTACGTGAGTTGATTGCTGGGGGAAAGCACTTGGATGAGATTGTTCACTTTGGCGACCAGCAGGTCTTTGCTGGGGCAAGCACCTATACCTGCTTGCTCTTTTTGGATAAGAATGAAAACAAGCGCTTCCACTTCGTCAAAGCACATGATCTGAATGCATGGCGAATTATCGGTGAAGCAGTCGAGGGAGAAGTTGACTCCAAGAAAGTAACGGAAAAGGAGTGGAACTTTGTCGTGGGATCAGGGGCACAACTGTTTGAGCGATTGGAAGAGATGCAAACTAAGTTGGGAGGTATTGCGGCTATTTTTGTTGGCTTACAAACGAGTGCGGATACTGTATTTTTATTCAAAGAACATGAGAAAACGGGAATTGAAACAACGATGGTCCACTCAAAGCAACTTGGCCAACACATTGAACTGGAATCAAGTCTATTAAAACCCGTGGTGAGGAGCGGAAATATTGGTCGGTTCTGGGCGAAACCAACTGCTTTGGTTCTATTCCCTTACGAGCAGGTAAACAAAAAGTTCCAGCTCATACCTGAAAGCAAAATGAAACGCAATTTCCCAAAGACATGGGACTACTTGGTTACCAACAAGAAACTGTTGTCTGGGCGTGAGCACGGTAAATTCAGAGACACAGGCTGGTATCAGTTATATCCAAAGAACCTTGATGTTTGGGAACAAAACAAAATCATGTTGCCGTATATGATTACTCAACTATCCGCTTACTATGATAAAACTGATATGTTGTACTTTGTGAATGTTACAACAGGTGGATTTGGTATCACCTTAGATGAACAATATGGCACAGTGAAATATATGACCGGACTTTTGAACAGTAAGTTGCTCGATTGGTTTATGAAACAAGTAAGCACTAACTTCCATGGTGGATATTTTGCTGCTAACAAACAGTTCCTAGTTCAACTTCCAATCCGTACAATAAACTTCTCCAATCCTGCCGAAAAGGCACAGCACGATAAACTTGTAGCTTTAGTGGATAATATGCTTGAACTCCAGAAGATATACCACGAGGCGAAAATGGAGCGAGATAAAGAACTTTACGAACGGCAGATAAAGATTGTTGAAAGACAGATTAACGGGCTGGTTTATGATTTGTATTGGCTGACGGAGGGGGAGATTGGAGTTGTGGAAGGTGCAATTTAAATGAACGAAGATGATTATCCTTCAGAAACGCTTGAATTAATTTATAACGAAGTGAAAGATGCGTTAAATACACAGCTTCAGTCACTGGACGGACTCAACACAAAAGCAAGTGTTATCATTGGATTTGTTGGCGTGATAATTGGAATATCACTAAATTTATATTCGCATAGTAATTCATATCTATTTGGCTCATCTATGACTTTGTTTTTAGCATCTATTTTCTTCACACTCTTTGCTTATAGAGTCAAAAGTTATAGAAGAGATCCAGAACCGGAAACGCTAACGATAAAATATTTGAGAGATGATTGTAAAACGGTTAAGAAGCAACTCATCGATAACTTTATTCAGTCTTTTGAGGAAAACAAAATCAAAATAGGTGACAAAGTTAAATATATTAACTATTCTCTCATACTCTTATTCTTAGGGTTGATTATTTTAACCCTAAGTATAATCGTGGAGTGACATGATGACAAACGAAGAAGAAGCAAAAACAAAAAGAACCACCAAAGAACCCGTTACGATAAACCCGGATAAAGACCTAAAAAGTTCTATCCAGAAGATGGCAATACCTAATCGATTGAAGAAAAATAACGGATGAGGAGATAAAAGTGGTAGAGGGAGATAATCATGGAAATTAGCATCGAAGTTGAATCGAAAATCGATGATAAACAGATTGATGAAGTTCTAACTAAAGCAATTGAGGAGGAATGCAAAGAAAACGGCTGCCCTCTTTGCGGAAGCAGGAACATAAAGGTATATGTTTACGAAATTAAGAAAAGTGGATTAATTAGGGGCTACATCCATTGCAAAGATTGCAATAAGAAAAGTAACCTCACAGGAGACCAAGATGTGCATAAGCAACTAAAAAAGATTACAGAAAACTTTGAGAAAAGCATTAAGGGGATATTCAGTTAAAGTTAAAATGTGTTCAGATATATTTACGCATTTAGTTGCGTTTGCATTGTGATTGCATTCAAAGGTTTTATTTGATAAATATAAAAGAATACGTTGTAGTGAAGAAAAATTAAAATAAAATACGGATGAATTTAAGGAATACGTAACAGCGAAATTAAATGAATTTAAATCAAATACAAGCCGCAACAAAAGCCATCGAAACAACAAGAACGATTGACGCCCGGCACCATCTCATTTCGGACGAAACGCTCCCCATCACCGGACCGACTCATGTCCGCGTAATCATCCTGGTGCCTGAAGAAACCGACATAAATGAGACTGAATGGCTTCAGGCAGCAGCCGCTAACCTCGCCCTCGATTTCCTGAAAGATCCAAAAGAGGATATCTACACGCTTTCCGATGGGAGACCGTTCCATGATAGAGAGTAAAGTCGTCCTGGTGCCTTTTCCGTTCGATGATCTTTCGACGACCAAAGTACGACCCGCAGTCTGCCTGACATATCCTATCAGTCCACACCGCCATGTTATCATGGCCTTTATCTGCAGCCGGATGCCAGTCGATCAACTGGAAACGGATATGATACTGCCAAAGGTCCAAGTGGGTATGAGTAGCAAGAAGAAAAACATATATAACTTTGAATTGATTTAAAATGTGTAATGAAGGTGAGATAATTGGTATTAAACCTCCCGAAAAGCGGCCTTTTTGTGAAAGATAGGGACATTGTAGAAGCTGATTTTGGCCCCATGCGGATTGATAGGGAACAAGTAAGGAAATTCTCATTAAGACACAGGGGTAGTGTGAGACTCTCCAGCGGGAAATATTACACTGAAGGAGAGTTTGAAGATAGGAAAAAGAAAATCTTCAAAGAACCTTTGCCTTGAACGTTGTCAGATACATCTATTCTGAAGTTACAACATGAATACGATTTCGTTCAATGAGCAAGAAACAGCAAAGATTAGAGAAACAGTTGAGTTGTATCTCTTTGTCAAAGAACTGTTGATCTACAACGAAATTATAGATCCTGATAGTTATACATTTCCACAAATTATAAATGAACTGAAAAATGCCTACGATCACTTCAATCGGGTTTTAGCTCAAAAATTGGAAATAACTGAAAACAGGGGCGATGACTACTCGATTAAAACTTTAGACAAAGCACTTGGTCATATCTATAGAGCATGTTATGATGCTCTGGACTGGTTGAGTATAAACATAACACAGGACATTAAAGAAGATTTAAAATCCTTTTCTCATGAAGCCATCAAAGAGGTCATGCCAACTTATTACAAAGAAATAAGACCCGCTCTTCCCCAATATGAAAGACGTATCACAGCACTTAGGACAGAAAAAGATATAGCTTCCATAAATGATGATGCTCTGTCTGAATACACTCAAATTGTAAAGGATTTAAGTGATATCAGACAAAAAATAAAAGATAGTGTAGATGCACTTGCAGAATGTGATTCTAAAAAGAAAAAAGAAAAAAGAAAGCCGATTGCTGGATTTGAGGAATATTGGCGTGGGTGCCATCATTGGGTTAATAATCGCTGTTGTGAGCTGGGTTTTAACATCATAACATATGCTAAATTAAATGTGCGCGAGCAATTAAAATGAGCACACCCGATTAAAACGGATGCGATTAAAAAAGATGAAATGCCAAAAATGATAAACTTGAAATGGGCGAAGAGCATTCCGAACGCGAGCTGGAACGTGCCCCCATCTTACGGATCGAGGACTTTCTTCGCCATGGCCGGGCTACGAGTGACATCCACGCTTCGTCTACACCATCTGATGACGGTCACGACAGCACTTATCATGCGGGAATTGGGAGAATTATCGCCACAAATGCAGGATGAAGTAGCGAACAAACTGCAAAAACTGTTTGGTCTGGCATAAAATCGATCTTAAAAAACCTAAACACCAAGAGGGATAAACATGACAGGGGCTAAAACAACAAACAAAAGACCATTTTTTAAGGAGCCGGACTTTGTCATCTTTATTATTATTGTAATAGCAGCTACAGCCTTGCGCCAATACCAGCTTGATGTTCGCCCTTTCCACCATGATGAGGCTGCTGTAGGCTCATTTGCCTACAAATTGTTCACAAACGGCAATTATGAATACAACCCGGTATTTCACGGTCCGTTTTTGTATTTCCTCACAGTAAGTATATTCAACATCATAGGGGATACCGATTTTGCAGCCCGTGTGGTCCCTGCACTGACCGGCGTTGGTATGGTGCTGCTGGTATATCCTTTCAGGCATTACCTTGGCCGCCCGGGCTGGCTTATCACGGCAGCGTTCTTCGCCTTTTCACCCTCTTTCCTATACTACTCCCGTTTCTTCCGTAATGACATATTCATCACATTCTTTACTCTCACAGCCGTGGTGTGTGCGGTAAAATATCTTGAGCACCGAAATAATCCCAACCGGCTCATTTATTTAGCACTGGGCTCTGCCGCACTGGCATTTTCAGTCACTGCAAAAGAGAATGCATACGTTACCATTGCACTGCTGGGCTTTCCTGTCGGAATGTATGTATTGTACAGGATATGGCTGCTCTACCGCACCCGACACCAGCAGCATGGCATCATCGCATCTCTTGAGAAGAACATGTTCAGGATATTGATGGATACCGGTCTGTTCATAGTAGTGTTCCTTGCTATTTACGTGACATTCTACTCTTACTTTTTTAAAGACTTTGAAGCTGTAAAGGTTGCCACTTTCAGTGCCTTTTCCCACTGGTATGAAATGCATGAGATAGAACGTATCGGAGGGCCGCTGTATTACTATATCCCCTTGCTTTTCCTGTATGAACTTCCAGTAGCCTTGTTTGCCTTTATAGGAAGTATAGACTATATTAAACGGTTTATTAAAAGCAGGGAAAATCCAATGATGGTCTTCCTGGTCTACTGGCTGGCTGCCAGCCTTGCAGCCTATGCCTATATAGGTGAGAAGGTACCCTGGCTGATATTGCATCCTCTTCTTCCGGCAGTACTGATCGCAGGCGCATATCTAGGCGAGGTCGTGCCTTCCCTGAAACAGCGGCCAAGATGGGCTGAGGCCGCCTTTGTGGTCATAATGGTATTATGTTTCGCTTTTTTCATGTATACCAGCTATAACCTGAACTACAAGAACTTTTCAGACCCTGCCGAACCATTGATACAGGCCAGCCAGCCGCCCCAGAAATTCCAGCACTTCATGGCCACCCTGCATGAAACTGCTGATAAACACAAAGGCTTTTATACTGAGATACAGGTCACGGACAATGAGATGGATACGCAGTTTTTATGGCAGATACGCCATTACAAAAATGTAAAATGGAGGGTGAACCTGGAAAATGATCCGGCACTGGATGCACCTATTGTAGTAGCTCATGACGAGGATGCTGATTATGTGGAGAAGATAGTGGGTGATGACTACCAGCGGCTGGACAGTGCAAAGATGGCATGGTATTGGTTTAAGCCTGGTGACATCAATTACAGGTTCATTATGTACCGCCAGCTTGACAGGCCCCAGAGTGAGTATGGAGTGGTGCTTTTCTACAGATAATAATGAATAAGGTAATTAATAAGGGCTGGATGTGAAAACATGGGCAAGATTATAATAATTGGCGGCGGTCTGGCCGGACTTGCAGCGGCATACCGGCTTTCGGATGAACATCAGGTAACCTTGGTAGAAAAGGACGATGCACTGGGTGGTATGGCACAGAGTTACCACATTGATGAACATACTGATGGCCATATTGATAACCACACTGATGATTATTATATCGAGAAATATTACCATCATTTTTTTTCCAGCGATATCGAACTGATGGGACTAATTGACGAACTGGGCCTGGCAGGGCGCTTGCAGTGGGTCAAGGGTACCACAGGCTATTACTGGAGCGGCAGGGCATATCCCATGAACACTCCCCTGGAAATTCTAAAGTTCCCGCCCATGTCCCTGTTAGATATATTCAGGCTGGGGTTGCTGGTATTTCGGGCAAAGCTTGTCAGGGATGTCAGGTCCTACGATGACATGACAGCAGGTGAATGGATATTGAAGATCGCAGGCAGTGGTGTTTACAATAATTTTTTCCAGCCGCTCCTGAACAGCAAGTTCGGATCGAACGCCGACAGGGTCAGTGCTGCCTGGTTACTGGGCAGGGTCAAGATACGCTCAAACCGTGGCGCAGAAGGTGAGAGATTGGGATATATAAGGGGTGGGTTCCACCATCTGATAGCTGCGCTGGCTGATTCAATAAGGGAACGGGGCGGACGTATCATAACAGGTAACGGTGCCAAGGAGATATTGATGGAAGACGGCCGGGTTTCAGGTGTAAGGCTTGAAGAAGGTTCTTTGTCGTGTGATACTGTGATATCCACAGTACCTCCTGTAGCCCTGGCGTCCCTGGTAGAACCGGGCATTCCTGGATTTGACCCGACAGCCATACATTACCAGGGTACATGCTGTGCCCTGCTTGGGATGGCAAAGCCTTTGATGACAGATGGTACTTACTGGTTGAACATCAAGGCCGATGTGCCGTTCGGGGCGCTTATAGAGCATACTAATTTCATGCCGCCCTCTGATTATGCAGGAGAGCACCTGCTCTATATTGCTTCGTATTTCCAGGACCATGATGACCCGCTGTACACCCGGAGCGAGGAGGAAGTTATCGAGATGTTCCTGGATGGGGTTGAGAAGCTGTACCCGGAGTTTGACAGGTCGGTGGTACTTTGGTGGGAACTGGGGCGGGATGCACTGACTGCTCCGGTGTATGAGACCGGGTATGCTGAGCGGATACTGCCTTATAAGACCGGTGTCGATGGGCTGTACCTTGCAGGCATGTTCTCTGAGGCTAATTATCCAGAGCGCAGCATGAACGGTTCTGTCAGGGCAGGATATGAAGCGTCCGATGCTGTTGTGCGGGATAGCTGAAGAGAATGCAACAGCAAATGCAAATGCAACTGAATCGATGACTATCACAGCTACAGCAACAGTACTTCCAACTGAAACAACATTAGTTGAACCAAAGTTCAGGGTAGGTCCTACTGTTACTCTGCATCCGGTTAATGATGTTGTTGATAAGTCACAAAATGGACTTGTTGAACTTCATATGGACAACCCATCCCTGAATTATGTGACATTTAATGTAGATGCAAGGATAAGTGTTCTATCAGGAATTCATGTGTATGGAGAAGGATTTGGTCAAGCAGGGCTGGCAGGTAATATATACGTATATACAGAACTTTCTCTATCCCGCCAGGAAAGGCTAAGACAATTTATATCAATATTAAAGGAGATAAAACTGGATTAGAGGCAGTGCTTGCAATCACCGGATTATTAGCGATATATATGAGAAAAAGAATATGAAAAGAATTCCATTCCACAACAGAGAAAAAGAACTTAAAGAGGTCATGAAGATACTGGAGGCAGAGCCGTCCCTCATTACCTTCATCTACGGACCGATAAACTCAGGAAAAACTACGCTGGTAAGCCACCTGATCGATCAACTGCCTGAAGAATACGTGGTATTCTACATTAACCTGAGAGGGAGATTTATTTCGGATTACAGGGATTTTATTAAGGTTTTATTCAAAATTGAAAAGAAAAAAAATTATAAAGAAGTTCTAAAAACAATCTCTGAAATATCTGCAGAGACGTTGAAATTCAGCGGAATCCCGGTTGCTGAAAGTGTTATGAATGCACTTTTCAAGGAAAAATCTTACGAGGATGTATTTGAATTTTTGGAGGAGTACTTTGCAACAATCGCTAAAAATAAGACACCTGTGCTTATCATCGACGAATTGCAGGTGGTCGGGGATCTGAAGATTGATGGGTTGCTGATGTATAAGTTATTTAACTTTTTCATACGATTGACAAAAGAGTTACATCTGTGTCACATCTTTGCTGTTTCATCTGATTCACTCTTTATCGAAAACGTCTACAGTGAGGCAATGCTTGATGGGAGGTGCAGATATCTGCTAGTGGATGATTTTGATTACGAAACTGCTACCGCGCTTCTGGAGAGGAATGGTTTTACTGATGATGAGAAGGCGGTTGCATGGGAATACTGCGGCGGAAAGCCGGTATGTTTAATGGAGCTGATCTATCCCGATGACAGGGAACGGATAGCAAAGGATATGCTGAAGACAAGAGTAACCCAGCTCAAGGATTTACTCGACTATCTGGATTATACCAAACCGAGAATAATGATCGGAGATGATGAATACCTGGTTGAAAAGGGGGATATTGCTGATATCCTTAACAGGTTTGTAGATACGGAATATATTGATGATGAAGGTTTGAACAGACCTGCAAAGCATTTCCTGATCAAGGATAACATTTTGTTCCTTGATCCGCATACTGGAGTCATCAAACCGCAATCACATCTGAATCTGCTTGCGATACGAGAAGTTCTAAAGGATGTGTGAAACCGAACTGGTTATAGGGATATTGGTTGTAATCGAAATTCTGGTTGAAACGACTGCGGGCGTGCAGGCGCAGAGTGATGATGGGCTGTACCTTGCAGGCATGTTCTCTGAGGCTAATTATCCAGAGCGCAGCATGAACAGTTCTGTCAGGGCAGGATATGAAGCGGCCGGTGCTGTTGCGTTGGATAGCTGAAGAGAATGCAACTGAATCGATGACTGTTACAGCTACAGCAGCAGTACTTTCAACCCACTCGCTTTAAAATCTATATGCCGAGGTATGACTTGACACTAGAATCTTACACCTACAGTTTGAAATAACTAGAATTCGGCTGTTTTGGGGTGGGTCTATTGATAGTGGTTTTTAGATGGTTTAGCTTTAGCTTTTTTAGGTTTTTGAGTGAAATCGAATGGGTACGGATGTTTTTTAATCTCTCAAAGTCTGTTTGGTTCATATGAACCTATGTCAAGATAAAGCCACTAACAACACCAAGTCTTATTCAAGTCAGGTGTCCCGCAACTACCCCCCAAAAATTCTGCCCACATACCTGACAGCAACACATACCTCATCGCATACCCCGCACCCGTCACACTCATCCCCCACCCTGATGCGCCCTTCCTCAAAACTAATAGCATGTTTCGGGCAGGCTTTCTCGCAGATCCCGCACCCAGTATACTTCACCGACCTCGTCAACTGCCTGGCAGCCGCTTCAAAAAGCTTCTCAGTCGTCCCCCTGTCCCCCGCAGTGACATGGAAAGTACCGTCCGTGTACAGTTTCACACTCCCCCCACCTATCTGGACCACCAGCACACCCAGTTCCTCCGAATAACGGACCTCACCCAGCAGTCTTATCAAGATCAAAACTTTTTCGAACAGAATGTCTTTTAATTATTCAAAACAAGTCCTAAAGGGTGAATAAAAAATGAAATATAAAGTAGTGGTTAGTGAGGGAGAAGATGGATGGTATGTTGTGGAATGTCCCTCCATTCCAGGGTGTATATCACAAGGCAAAACTATTAAAGAGGCACTGGATAACATAAAAGATGCAATTTATGGCTGTTTGGAAGTGATGAATGAAAGGATAAAAATTCAAGGTAATGCGAGACTAATGGAAGTGAGTGTTTAGTGACAAAACTGCCTAGAATTTCAGGTATGAAAATTTAGTTTTTCAAATTATTATATTTTAAAAGTGTTATGCTTAATTTCATCTACTCGTACTAACCCAACCTCCAGCCTCGTTGATGCCTCGGATTTAAGCGATAGCAACGTCCGGCGCCCGTGACGATCTGATAATCCAAAATCAACGCACCCCACTCAAAATGCATCATCAGGTCGTATTCAAGTCCGGGGTCCGTAACTACCCCTCTAAAATCCTACCCACATACCTGACAGCAACACACACCTCATCGCACACCCCACACCCGTCACACTCATCCCCCACCCTGACGCGCCCCTCCTCAAAAATAATAGCATGTTTCGGGCAGGCCTTCTCACATATCCCGCACCCAGTACACTTCACCGCCCTCGTCAACTGCCTGGCAGCCGCTTCAAAAAGCTCTTCAGTCGTCTCCCTGTCCCCCGCAATAACCTGGAAAGTACCATCCGTGTACAGCTTCACACTCCCTTCATCGGTCAGGACCACCAGCACACCCAGCTCCTCGGAATAACGGATCTCACCCAGCATCCTCATCATTTCCACAGCATCCACAAGCCTGACCCCCCTGGCAGTACCCTCAATACTGTACCCTCCGGCCTTGCAAGGTGATATGCCAGAGACCACCCTTATCCGGAAAGCCTCAGCGTCACCCCCTGCATCCTTTGGGACAATATCAATACCCAACTGCCGGGCCAGCAATCTCATCTTAGGAGGATGCTCCCGCCAGCGCCAGAACCCGTGATCGATATACCCGGCAGGAAGTCCCAGGCGCTCAGCCCAGTCCCGCAGGTATGTATCCCACCTCTGGTACAGGTCAGGGTGCAGCTCAGGCATGCGCCCGTATTCCGCACCCAGGGCCGCCGGGCACAGCCAGCAGCCCACCCGCTCAAACCCCATGTCATACAGTGGATTGTATTCCAGGCCCCGCCAGTGTATGTACAGCCACACTTCAAGCGCACGCCAGTCGCGGATGGGGTATACATTCACCTGCCCCGGCACCAGGGGATTTCCCTCAGTAGCAGGGATGCGGGCACGACTGAATGATTCATACTTGCGTTTTCCATCAATGGTCAGGTAATTCCCCTTCTCTGGTATCTCACCAGCAGGGGCCAGCTTGCAGACCTTGCAGCACCACCTGTAATCCTTGGCAGGGGGCCCAAAGTCAGGCAAATGCTGCCAGAACACGTCCCCTGCATCCAGTTCATCCAGTTCAATATCATTATCATTGCAAAACTGTCGCGCATATTCCACAGTCTCAGGAAATTCCAGGCCCGTATTGATGAAATATGCCTTAGGGCTGTGTTTCAATGCGCTTTTAGTCAGGTCCAGCACCACCAGGCTGTCCTTGCCGCCGCTGAAGGACACATACACGGGTCTATCACGGTATTCCTGCTGGTTGGCCATACCCTTTATAGTGTTCATAGCATTCTTGCCCAGGCGTTTGATGGCAGGCGCGTTGGCCCTGACCACCTTGTCCATTGTGGGAACTAAATCCTTTAACCTGGCCCTGCTTTTCCCTATCTTCCTGACCCTGACCGCAGGTGTGGCAGTTTGCCCCATCGCTTTTGCATCCAGCAGCGCAGTACCTACGCCAATCATTTTGCCATGCCTGACAATGATATCATCACCCTGCCTGATATCATCAGAACACCACTGTATCACATCAGAACTAACGGTCTTACCGCTGAGATGGCCGGGAACATCTGAGAGCTCAACGGTCCTGTGCCTAGTATATTGTGCCATGATAGCAGCCCCATCCATTGAAAGGTCAAACAGCCAGTCCAGGATTTTCAGGTCAAAGCGCAGTATCCCAAACACCAGCCCGTCCACTATTACCTGGTCGGTCTTATCC
>Ga0255399_1016_pt1 | contig 14032 bp, 11 predicted proteins | sample ANMaggSSYBR01J13_FD_182115 | JGI IMG/M metagenome (GOLD analysis project Ga0255399, IMG submission 182115) | Sediment cell enrichment communities from methane seep in Santa Monica Basin, California, United Staets - ANME aggregate JGI... | ecosystem: Environmental > Aquatic > Marine > Cold seeps >...
TTAATCCAGGACATTCATATGCCGCCGCATGACCGCATCCGCAAGGTGGAAGCGCTGGTTATCTCCCACCGCGATTTCGGTGAAGCGGACCGCACCGTCAAGCTGTTCACGCGCGAGGAAGGAAAACTGACTGCAATCGCCAAGGGCGCGCGGCGCATTCGTTCGCGAAAGGCGGCTCATCTGGAGCCGTTCACCCATGCCGCACTTGTGCTGGCTGTGGGGCGCAATTTCTGGATTGTCACACAGGCAGATACCCTCTCAGATTTTCCAGCCATCCGCGCGGACCTGCAGAAAACCGGGCAGGCATCCTACGTGTTGGAGTTGGTGGATCAGATTTCCGCTGATTTCCAGGCTGACAGCTCCATGTACCGGTTGTTACTGGAGACGCTCCGGAGGCTTGAAAAATCTACAGATGCGTTCAACCTGATCCTGTATTACGAGCTGCGCGTTTTAGATAGGGCTGGCTTCCGGCCGGAAATATTCAAATGCGTGGGCTGCGGAAAAGAGATCCAGGCGGAGGATCAGTTCTTTTCGGCCACGCAGGGCGGCGCGCTGTGCCCGAGCTGCGGTAAGGCCAGCATTGAGAAGACTATCCCGGCTGGAATCGAGAGTTTGCGCTATCTGCGGCACTTCCAGCGTAGCGCATACCGGAAGATTGCAGCTGTTGAAATTTCAGGGAAAACGCGGGCGGCGCTTCGGCGCGTGCTCGATTTTTATATTGCTTCCGTCACTGATCGGCGGCTGAATTCGCCTGGATTTTTAAACCAGATCAATCATATCCGGCCAGCAGGCAGAGGGAAAACTGATATAGAATAGTAGATGAAATCCGGCAGGAGGAAAGAGATGCAAATGAAGGACCATGAACACGTCACAGAAACCACACTCGAAGAAAAACTACGCGGGTTGGTGGACCAGCTGGATGCCTATATCGCGCATTACCACGGCGGAAACGTTGAATTCTGCGGGCTGGAAGATGATGTGGTGCACATACGCATGGGCGGTGCCTGCGAGCAGTGTCCGCTGAAGCAGTCTACCCTGCACGGCTGGGTGGAGGGCACCATCCGGCAGTTCTTCCCTGAAATCCGCAGTGTGGAAGACTGCGAATAAGAGCCAACAACCACCATTCTTTTTTTCCAACCATCAATCCATGATACGGTATAAAGGAAAATTTTTATCCATTATCGTTTTAATCACTGTCCTTGCAGCTGCCTGCTGAAGAATGTGGGCGGGCAGGACCTGGTAGCGGCAATCCGCTCCGCCCATGTCGGCTGTTCGACTATCGCACCGGAAGTGACGATGGGCATTGTCAAGCAGGAGCAGAGCGAGGAAGCGGGAAACAGCCTGACCCTGCGGGAGCGTGAAGTTCTTAAATTGATCGTGGAAGGCATGAGTAACCCGGAAATTGCTGAAAAACTTTTCATCAGCCGCTCGACCGCTCGGGCGTATGTCAGCAATGTATTATCCAGGTTGAATGTTTCAAACCGGTCGGAGGTGGTGGCGTTCGCGCCGTGAAACAACCTGGCCAAATGACCATTTCCTGAATCACCCATTCAATCAAAAGATTCCCCGGCTAGATGATGCGTGGCGGGGGGATTCTCGTTTTTAATACCGAGAACACGCTTGACAATAGAACAAACATTCTATATAATGAGCGTATGACACTCTGGCAGCAGCTCAGGCACAGCGTGAAGGATTCCCCCGGCGCCGGGGCGTATGACGCCGGCAGTACGGATCTGGCGGGTGAAGTGATGGCATTGGCACAGCGCGAACGGCGCGAGCCGGACGAGGTCATCCTCTCACTGCTGCGGCAGGCGCTGAAGGAGCGCCGTGTGGCGGCACGCACCCGCAAGAGCTGGGATTCGCTCTCGCCGCGGGAGAAGCAGGTGGCCGCGCTGATCTGCCGCGGGCTGACCAGCCGCCAGACGGCCGCCAAACTGTTCATCTCGCCCGAAACAGTCAAGACGCATGTGCGCCACATCCTGCGCAAGTTTCGCCTGAACTCGCGCATTGACCTGCGCAAGCATCTGCACGGCTGGGACCTGAGCGCCTGGGCGGATGAAGCCCTGCATTGAAGTACTTATTCCACTCTTGAAAGTGTCTACTCATAGGTGGTACTAAATTTTTGGGCTTGACAGAATGAGTCTATTGTTCTGATAAATTCTTTCCTCTGGGTTTTTGGAATTATTCGACCAAGGGCTCTCGCGAACGGATTAAGAAATTATCGAATTCAACTAACCCGTTCTCATCCGTCCCTAGGTCTATGTAAAATCCACATCTGGGGCCAGTTGAGCGCGGTTCTGTCACCTGGCCGACCAGGTTGCCGTTGATGAAGTAGTGATATGTGTCTCCGTCTATCAGTAAAGAGAGTGTGTTGAAACCATTTGGCTGGATGAACTCAGATGGTGTTTTTTGAATTGCCGCGGAATATTCTGTATTCATCACAAAAAAGGCAAACATTTTGCCGTCGCTTGAAATACCAAAACCGCCGAAATCACTAAAGTCTAGATGATGGAATACGAGACCAAAAAATCTGCCCGGGGGTGTATCCACCAAGCGAATATCCACTGAATAGTAGGCATTCTGTGGGTAACCGCTGAAATTTGGTAATACAAAGTTCATTTGATCCTCGGCATGCGCGTCTATTTGATAGACACCATCTTTTGTGGTGATATCCATAGAAATTTTATTGGGCTGCTCGATATTACCTTGCGGCCAGTCGTTAGATGGCTGGTCGAAGCTGTCTGACGCGATAATGGGCCAGGTGGTCGGATCATCACTATCCAATGCTGGAATGCCCGCGGTGGAGTCAGGGCTTGCTGCTGGCGTGATAGAAGCGATAGGTTCAGTCGGGCTCGGCGACGGCGGCATGGATGGCGTTGAAGTTACTTCAGGGCTTGCCGTTGTCGTGTCTTTGGCAGGCATTTCAGTCGGGATCGTTGATGGAGTTGGGATGGGAACCGCGGCGCTCTTTTCGCGTTTGAGGAAATCAAAGCGGATTGTATTTTTTGTCGAGATGATAAAGATAGTAAGCGCCAGTGGTCCGATAAATGCGAGGAGTTTCCAGATAAATGAGCCCCTCCTCACATTTTTGGCAGGAGCTGTCCGCGCGGAGAAATCCGGATCCTGTTCCAGGCGCAGTGTTTCTCCCTTTTTAATTCCGGCTGATTGCAGCGTCTGGTCCTCACGGATCATTTTGCCGCTTTTTTGGCGCACCAGGCGGTAATGGAAAGTACGCTTTCCTTTTTGGCGCGGTAAATTCATCTCTGCCAGAAGCTGATCAATCCACCATCCCAACGGCTGGTCAAGCACCACCTCAGCAGGCCAAACACTTCCGTCTTGTTCGTTTATGAGCGTGACATCAATGGACTTCATTTATTTTTTCCTTGAAATTTGGCTAAAATTAGGTCGCTAACGACACATGAATGAAAATAAAGGCGGTTGGATGTTCCAGTTGCCGGACGCATCTTGTATAAAAACCGTAATTACCTCATAATCTGTTCTTTTATCACAGGTGATATAGAACTTAAAAATACCTTCTCTGTTAGAACCAGACTCCAACTCTTTAATATAGAATCCGAAAGGTTTAAAGTCTGATCCCTCACAGGGCGTAAACCAGGCGTAGTTGACATCATCATCCGGGTCGCTGAAACCGATCAAGCCTTCCACTTGTGTCCCGTCTATAGGGACTTCTATTCCATAATCGATTCTATATAGAAATTCTCTACGATTTCCTATCGGAAATTCAATGAACAAGACCTCTGGCGGTAATCCCGCGCCAGGTACTTCTTCGGCCGCAACTTGTTCAGCCGCAGCTTCTTCGGCCGCAACTTGTTCAGCCGCAGCTTCTTCGGCCGCAACTTGTTCAGCCGCAGCTTGTTCAGCCGCAGCTTGTTCGGCCGCAGCTTGTTCATCTTTTTTCCCGTCACATAGAACCCCGTTTTCCCCGTTTTTGCCCCCAGGGTTGCCGCCAGCGCCGCCATCTCCGGGCGGAATGCCGATACCGCCCTGACCGCCATCCCCGCCCTGTTTGGCAGCGATACCTTTATACTTGGCTTTCGCATCAGTGTCTCCGCCTTTACCGCCATCCCCGCCTTTCCCTACGACCGGAACACAGCAAGCAGCTCCGCTGCCGCCATTGCCCCCAGTCGCATTGACAGTTCCTCCATTTGCCCGCTCAGACTTATGCGAGTAATAACCGCCGGCGCCGCCCTCCGCATTCGCGCTGCCGCCAGCGCCGCCCTTTCCAGACGGGCACTCATCACAGTCACCGCCCTTACCGCCCGTGGCAGCCGCATTACCACCCAGGCCAATTGTATAGATTGCTGTGCCGCTTATTCCCCCCTTACCAGAACCGGCTGAACCACCTCTGACGGCAAATATATCACCCCCGTCTCCGCCAATCGCTTTCGCGTCTCCGCCGTTTTTACATACTTTTCCGCAATCAGACGCTTTTGCGCTGGTGTTTCCCCCTTTGCCTGAAGTTACTGTGACATTGCCGCCATTTCCAGACTTTCCATCATCACCTGCACCGCCATTCCCCCCGAACGCGCTGGCTTTACCGCCGCTGCCTCCCACCGCCCTGACATCCTGGCCGCATTGGTTGGGAATCGCGTTTGCCTCCCCGCCAGCGCCGGCTGCAGAGGCAGCTTTGCCTCCTTCTCCGCCGGTGAACGGGTTTATTGGATAAGTGTCATTGTTGGTAGAGAGAATTAACTTAGGATCAGCACACCGCATAGACCCGACGCGGCCGCCATCACCACCGCTCGCGGATGCCGCGCCGCCATCACCACCGATCGCCTCTCGCGGACAGGTGTTATTGCCGCCCTGGCCACCGGTTGCGGTCGCGTTCCCGCCATTCCCGGCGTATCCGCCGAAAAGCTTGGATTCGCCTTCAAATTCTACCTTGCTGTAACAACCAGTAGCGCTGCCGCCATTTCCCCCGGAGGCGGTCGCGTTAGCGCCGTCATCTCCATCCGGGCATTTGTTTGGCGCTACCGCGTCCCCTGTAGAAATCGCTTCGCCGCCCTTGCCGCCGGTGCCAAGATAAATTTCGACACTGTCAAAGGTGGTGTTTTTACCGGCAAGATAATAATATCCGGCTTTTCCGCCGTTTCCCCCCTTTGACCATGCCACCTGTGGAACTCCGGCTGTGGCGGTGGCGCTGCCGCCATTGCCCCCATTGCCGCCGCAGTACAATTTAGTGTTTTGATCGATATATAAATCTTTTTTTGCTCTAATGATCAATTTTCCCCCAGGGCCACCATGTCCCCCAAAAACACATTTACCACTTGCGGCTCCACCATCGCCGCCCTTTCCGGCTGTAATGACCAAGTCGTCACCAATTTTAATAGATCCACGCGAATATATTTTTACATTGCCACCACGACCTCCACTGCCACCTTTGATGGTGGTGCCGCCACCCTGTCCGCCGGGACCAGCTATAATTTTGGTTTTGTCATCAATTTTGATATCTTCTTTAGCATATATATAGATATCCCCTCCGGATCCTCCGCGGTAGTCTTCTTTTCCATTTCCACCTGAACCGGCTCTAATTTCACTGCCATTTCTTATGGCTAGTTCCCCTGTAACGAATATCGTTATATCACCGGCAGGTTTACCGTTTGGTTTTCCACTCTCCCCCGCAGAGGTTTCAATAGACCCTGGTCTACCTGGTCTACCGATAGTGAGATCGCCTTTAATTCTCTTGCGAATACCTTTTCCTGCTTTCAACTCAACTATAGATAGTATTTGAGTTGGTTCTTCTATGTTGGGAGCGAGAACCAGTTGAACTGGCGCGAGTTGGGCGGTTTTACCTGGATTGGCTGGTTGGGTGGGGTAGACGTAAATGGCAGTTGAGGCGCTGGATTTCTGTCCCTGCTCGTTAGTGACTGTCAGGGAAACGGGATACAGCCCCGGCTCCGCGAAGGTATGGGTCGGCTGCGCAAGCGAGGAGGTTGACCCGTCTCCAAAATCCCATTCATAGTTCGAGTCCCCTTCCGTAAAATTGAATATGGATACATTAAAATTGGTCTCCTCTCCCGCTTCCATAACCAAATCATACGGCTCGATCTGTACCGCGGGCGATTGCGGCTCCTCCTCTGTTTTGCCGTCTGCTGCGATGATGGTGAGCGCGGCCTGGCAGGTTTGCCCGTCATCATCCGTGGCGGTGAGCGTGGCCGCATATATACCCGCTGCGTCATAACTGTGCAGCGGTTCCGCCTGTGTGGATGTGGTGCCATCACCGAAATCCCAAACATATTCAACCGGACCGCCGTCAGGATCAATCCCTTTGCCGGAAAATGCTATCTCAGCCGTAGAATCCGGCAGCAGTGTGTTTACGATTGGATCAGCAACTGCTGAACACGCGGGAGCCAGGGGCGTATCAGAGCGCAGTTCCGGCATGACATCAAATTCCCACTCTTCTATCGAGGGATCATTGGTGATATCCAGAAAGCCGGAGGTATAGAGGACCGCGGGTGATTCATCTGATCCCAGGGTGAGATTACCGCCGTCAGTATAGATGAGCAGGTCTTTTTCATCGGCGCTTTGGTCTTGCGCGCATTCGTTGTTGATCTTTCCGGTGATTGTAATGTTACCTTTTCCCATAATGTTGATTTTTTTTACATGTACCCTTAAGCGTTCCGTTGATTTTCGTATTGCCAGTGATGTTAAGGATCAGGTCATCTTCCACCTCAATGGAAATATCCTGCGGGATATTAATGGATGGAACGGTGTATGTGCCTCCAGGCACTTTTCCGCTTCTTTCCGGCTGGAATGGTTCGCCATCGGTGAATGGATCCGGCGCGATCAGCAACTGGCTGATTCCCAATCCTGCTCCCACGCCGATAATTATCAATAAGATTATGCTAGCCCAAGTATGGTCGCGGAAGAACCGGAGGGCGTTCTTAAACTTCTTTGGCCTAGTAATACGCTCGCTAACTGCTTTTCCATTTTTATATGTCACCACGCGTTGAATTTCACGGCCGTTATCATCATATTCGAGAAATTGCTTTTCCTCTAAAACACCTCCCGGCCCGATTTTTGTATAAACACTTTTTCGGGTTTGTTTGCGCGGCGGTGTGGATGTTGTGATGCTTATCTTCTTTTTTGTGGTTTTGGCTTGTTTCCCGCTATTCTTCTTACTATTTCCGCCTGATTTTGCCATTTCTCTCACCTGTCTTCTTCCCTTTGATTAAAATCTGAATACCCGTATCATTGATAAAGATTATGTGAATTTGTAAAAACACGCCAGCATAATCGCATTTTTATGCCAATAATTTTTCCGCCTTGATTATCCTCCTTGTTTATTTGCGTTCGAAGTGTCCTGTCGTGTAAAAACATATCTAAAGACATCAAGCATACGCGAAATGATCCAGTGGATGATAAATCTGGAACAAAGCAGGTGGGTTTTTGTGATTGATGCAGGAAACCAATTCTTTTTGAGGGAATACGCTTAATTGCCAAAGTTCACCTTAATCTCTTCCCTACTGCGCGGTTCGCGCGATTCATACTGTTATAACAAATATCCATTAGCGATCTAAGCAATATAAGTATTCTGATGAAACATTCTTTTTAACTTATTGCATGATAAGGAAATGCTTGGGCGTTATTGGAATTATGATGAAAAACCCTTTATCCTTTTGGACAAGTCAAACGTATTACATATATTATATGTAAAATGAACCTCTATTTCAATAGTCAGAATTTTGGATTATGAAACATCTTTTCTATAAAATTAATCACAGATACTTTCAATAATTTAGATAATGCCTAACCGCCCTCCATTCTCAAATACAATCTACCAAATTCCCATTCCTTACTGATTTCCATCAAAATAGCCGAAATCCAGTTCGACTACGACAACTCATTAAGAAACACAAGCACCTCGCGCGTAAGCCGCTTGATTTCCTGATTGAGCCGCTCCAGATAATTGGATGTTCGCAAACGTCATTCTCGAATTGGTGAGAGAAGCGGCACGAGTCTGGATGACTTGATAAAGTGGAGAGTGGCTAAAAATAAGACAGTCTTCGCCTTCTGCCACGAACATCTACCCAGCCAGCAGGTACGGGAGGAACTGCGTGTGTTTTTCAAGGGGGCGGTGAAGGAGATTGAGAGAATGGTAGAGCGGTGGGGCAACTAATTCATAATCAGTGGGTTTAAGTTTCCTAAGAACCAAACACAAACAGCTTCCTGGTCTGGTAAATGAGGTTTCTTATTATTTTTCAATTAAACCCATGAAGATAAATTGGTCAGGAGAGATATTTTTTGAAAAGGAAACAATATTGAAACAAGTCCCATAGCGATCTAAAAATTATTTATTCCAGAATAAAGGAGAAGCCCTATGAATAAAATAGCAATCGTGACAGATAGTACGGCTTATATACCAAAGGATATTGTAAAACTGCACAACATCCGGGTCATTCCGGTCAAGATTCATTGGGATGATACTACACTTGTGGATGGTGTCGATATCACACCTGCTCAATTCTATGAGCGATTGGAAAAATCATCAACCATCCCATCAACATCTCAACCATCGGCAGGTGATTTTTTACAGGCGTTCAAAGAACTTGCACCTCATTATGATGTGATAGTAGCCCCTCTTGTCTCATCTGGAATAAGCGGTACAGCAGCTTCTGCTCAAGCAGCTCTCCCTATGTTCTCCGAAATACCTGTCGAGATTATTGACACATATTCAACCTCGGCAGGTTTGGGATTGGTTGTAACTGCAGTGGCGCAGGCAGCTTCTGATGGTAAGAGCCTAAAAGAAATCAAGCAGCTTGCTGAAGACATCATAAAAAAGTTGAAATTATTTTTTGTTGTTGACACATTGAAATACTTACATAAAGGCGGAAGGATAGGAGGCGCATCGCGGTATTTTGGTGCTGCACTTGATATCAAGCCAATTCTATATTTGAATGATCAAGGCAAGATTGACGCGTTGGAAAAAGTCCGCACAAAACGTAAAGCCACCGAGAGATTAATACAGCTGGCAGTTGAACAAGCTGATGGAAAACCTGTCAATGTCAGTGTTATGCATGCCAATGCGCCTGAGGAAGTTGAGAACCTCAGGAATCAGCTTCTACAACAGCTTGATTGTGCACAAATTGAGATCTATGACCTCAGCCCAGCAATTGGCGTCCATGTTGGACCTGGAACTGTAGGTCTGGCAATCTATGCTGTGGATGGCAAGTAGTACAAGTAAAGAAAATTTAGCAGGTTAAACAGCTTGCTATTGCAACTGCTTATATAGAGTCAACGGTTGTTGTCTATCTACGCCGAATTTATGGGATCAGTGACCTCTTGCCCTGCTGATAAATTATGTATTTCAATATCTGAAAAAATCACTGAACTGTGCATCCACTGTTTCTCCGAGTACTTTTCTGCCCTACACACATTTTTTATCTATTCAAGTATCCCCATTCTGTTTAGAAGGTTTTGTTTAACATTCTTCATTCTTCCATAAAGATAGTGCTTCTTATCATGTTGATCTATGGATATTTGCTATACAATTGAGCTACTATATTCATTCAGATTGGAGGTTAGTTATGGCTAGTGTCACGTTTGATAAAGTCGTCAAGAAATTTGGCGACGTCACGGCTGTTGATACGCTTGATTTTGTCATCGATGACAAAGAGTTTCTAGTACTGGTAGGACCTTCGGGATGCGGAAAAACCACAGCCCTGCGCTGTTTAGCGGGGTTGGAAGAAATCACATCCGGAGAAATAAAGATAGGTGATCAAGTTGTGAATGAAGTACCCCCAAAAGACAGGGACATCGCCATGGTGTTTCAATCTTACGCGCTTTATCCGCACATGTCCGTTTACGATAATATGGCTTTTGGCCTCAAGCTGCGGAAAATGCCCAAAGATGAAATTGACCGGCGTGTCAAGGACACGGCCAATATCCTCGATATTGGCATGCTTCTGAAAAGAAAACCTCGTGCACTTTCCGGCGGCCAGAGGCAGCGCGTCGCTCTCGGCAGGGCAATTGTTCGTGAACCGAAAGTTTTCCTTTTTGATGAACCGCTTTCAAATCTAGATGCCAAGCTGCGAGTGCAGACGCGTAAAGAGATCTCAAAACTACACAAACGGCTCAACACAACATTTATCTACGTAACCCACGATCAGGTGGAAGCCATGACTATGGGAACACGTATTGCGGTAATAAATCACGGCAAGATGATGCAGATAGATACGCCGCAAAAGCTCTACGATGAACCTGCCAATCAGTTTGTTGCCGGCTTCATTGGCTCTCCATCAATGAACTTCTTCAATGCAACAATCAAAAAATCAGGCGGCGGACTCGTTATCGATACCGGTGATTTCAGAGTAAAAATTCCAAAGAGTAAACTAAAAATCTACGCCGACTATGCGGGGAAAGAAGTTATTTTCGGTATTCGCCCGGAAGATATTTACAATCCGGAATTTCCTTCCCCGGGAATTGAGACTGCACCTGTGGAATGCAAGGTGGACCTGCTCGAATTGATGGGGGATGAGATTTATGTGTATTTGATGGCTGGCAAGCAGAACCTCGTTGCCCGCGTTGATCCCCGCTCTAAATACAAGCTGGGCGACACGGTGCAGGTATCGTTTGATATGAAAAATTTTCATATCTTTGATCCGAATAAAAACAAGAACAATCCTGCTGCTGTTAGATAACAATATATAATAAGATTACTGCGAATAAATTACTTACCTACCCAACCTTTAGCAGTTGGGTAGGTGTTCTTAATTGAGTAAATAATAAAGGAGATCCTTTGAAGAAAGGATATTTGGTTTTTTCCCCTATATCTAAGGGTGGCTGACGGGAGTTGAACCTGCAACAACTTGTTCCACAGATGTCAAGCCCCCAAATTTAGCACCACTCATAAGTAGACACTATAGACAGGCTAGAGTGAATCGAGGATAATTCTTAATCAATAGGCTCGAGTAAGAAAGATTTTCAGAAGTTTTCAACTTGAACAAAAATCTTTGAGCGTGAGTGGTGGCTACAAAAATAAATTGACTCGCCACCTAAACGTTCACCGCAAACTACGATCGGATGTAGAAAGGCAGCGCTGGTGCTCCCAAAATCAATCCCTTCGCTGTGTGGGAATTGTTGCTAAGATACGATACAGGAGAAAAATGACATGACTAAAAAATACGACTGGTCAAGCTTCTATAATGCGCTATGCAATCTCGGGGCGCGCTTACTCCTCGGGATTGACGACTCCACACGCGAGATGATTGAGGAATTTGCGTCGAGTACAGATATGTTTTGGTCGGATGGGCTGCAAGATCTCCTGGCGCAAAAGGCCTCCAATGGTGACGTTCGAGCAGGCGTCCTGTTAGTTCTCGAACTGTGGAGAGAAAACGTACTCCAGACGATTGACTCTAACTTTAGTATCGAGATGGACTGGCAAGCCGTAAGCATTGATGCCACCAGTCCACTTATTGACGAACTTGTCGAGGCTGCAACACCCGGTTAAAGATTAATCTCCTACACTTTTTTTATTGTAATTATATCGACTTCAATTTGAGGGATAGCTTTACGTGTGCAATGCGATATCCAGAATTTGATTCTTGGTAATTTGGTTTTAATTAAATTGATTGCAAGATACTTATTATATTTCTTCTGATACAGCTTATCAATTGAAATAGATATATAAAAATGTTTTAGTATAGAATAGATAATAATTATGCGTGCAAGAAAATTTTGGCAGGGCTGCATGACGTTTTTTTCTTTCCTTATTGCTTGTCTTATTTCTTCTTGCACGATAATATTTCCTCTCGATTTAGCAGACGATAAAATGCGGGAACCAAAAGTGTCAATAGTAACTGAACCTACACTCACGCCAATCGGGACCAGTTCATTGGAAGAAGACCAACTTTTCTCAACACCATCTAAAATTCCTGAAGTTAAGATGAAAGACGAAGGAAATTTACGAATTTTTGATCAATTCATTGAAGATTTAAAAAATGGCGAACCTGATACGATCGTAGGGCTTTATGTGGAGAATATTATGGCATTACGTGTTGTTTATCAGCCGTCAACTAAGCCTGGATATGTAAGTAGTGTAGATCAGATCGCTACTTACTTTCTCTACCCCTGGGAGAATGCCGGGAATCATGGTCTGCTGGCGCATAATTATCTGGCAGGGCGATATTTTTTTAATGTTATGGTTGGCGACATTATCACACTTGTGTTTGGTGATGGCAATTATATGGATTTTGAAGTAACCAATATAAACGAATATCAGGCACTACAGCCGGACAGTCCATATAGTGATTTTATTGATTTATCAACGGGCGAACAAAAATCTGTCAATAATGTTTTTATAGAGGTCTATATGGGTGATTTCCACACCACTCTTCAGACTTGCATCGCGAATGGCGCTGAAACTGAATGGGGCAGGCATTTTACTATTGCCCCTCCATTATAAAGAGCTGAAATAAAAGTAAAAAATGAATATAGAAAACGGAGGGTAGAAATGTTTGCTCAGCAAATAATTAAGGCGATTTCCAGTGGGTGGAAATGGATTGTGTTTACAATTCTTGTTGCAATATGCATCTCACTGGCTTTATCGGCTACAACAGTTCCTGTTTACCGTTCTCGGGCCACATTCATAATCGCGCCAAATAAAAATTTGCCAAGCAGCCGCGATGTGGTTAGCGCTTTTACTGCGCTGGACACATTAAATATCTTTTCCACATATGCGGATATCTTGTCAAGCGAGAGAGTGTTTGATGAGGCGAATAAAGTGGCCGGACTGGAGCACAAAGAAATTTCGAATTATTCAAGATTCACAGAGATGAACTCAGATTCACTCATTCTTGAGCTGACTGTTGATGGAGTTAACCCTCAAACTACAGCTGCACTGGCAAACGAGATTGGAAAATATGGAATCCAATTTATTAACGCATATTTTTCAGTTTTCGAAATAGATTTTCTTGACCAGGCTGTTGTATCCAGATACCCATTTCGGCCAAAAACATATCGGGATTTGGGAATAGCAGCTGGAATTGGGCTGATTTGTGGTTTGGTTGTTGTTATTGTTAAAGAGTTTATGGATATCCCGCTAAACCATTTCATTCAGAGGTTTTCTTTGGACAATGAGAGCCTGGCTTTTACGAAAAGGTCTATTGAGAAGTCCCTGGTCAATATGAAAGCGCGAGATACTGACTGGCCAATCACAATAATATTAATGAAATTCAATAACTTGAGTGATCTATTTGCAATTTTACCGGGTTTTTCCAAAAAGAAAGTATCCATGGAAATTGTCAGAAGGCTGAAGGAGCAATTAAAGGGAACTGACCTGGTGGGTAGGTGGGAGGAATCTGTATTTTCAATCGTGCTGCCTAAAACACCCGTAAAAGTATGCGCGATCATTGGTGAGAAGTTGATTAACGCATTTTTAGTACCGATTACTTATGGTGTTGATGAGTCTGAACAAATCTTACTTGATACAATCTTCACAACAGCTACAAGCAGTAATATTGAAGAATTTGAGACTTTTCTTATTAATGCGGAGAACGAATTGAAAGATCTGGAATGGTAATCTTGAGGAGATAGGAAATTCAATGAAAAAAATTCTTCAGATTACAGCTTTATTTCTACTTTTCACATTGTCAACTGCTGGAATTATGAATACAGATTCCTCTTATTTTCAGGAATTACAAGCAGAAGATGAAGACCCGGATGATGAAATGCAAGATAGTTTTGTATTGACTTTATCTGACCTGGGTGTTCAGAAATCCTTTATTCTGCGGGGACCGTATCAAGAGGTCGAATTCGTTTTTTCCCTTCCCTTTGATTGGGAGGTGAAGGATCCAATAACTATTGAATTGAATATTGTCAGTAAATTCCAATCGCTGATGGAAGTGTTTACAGAGAAAGATTTCACGGAGGAAATTAGCTATAGGGAGGGTTTTCTAAGTGTTGACCTGAACGGAGTTCAGATAGGTGAAGTCACACTAAATGATAGTATCGAGCTGGCCGCACGGTTCAAGATTCCCCCTTCCGCTTTATTTAAAAATGCGCGTGAAAATAA
>Ga0255399_1017_pt1 | contig 13933 bp, 11 predicted proteins | sample ANMaggSSYBR01J13_FD_182115 | JGI IMG/M metagenome (GOLD analysis project Ga0255399, IMG submission 182115) | Sediment cell enrichment communities from methane seep in Santa Monica Basin, California, United Staets - ANME aggregate JGI... | ecosystem: Environmental > Aquatic > Marine > Cold seeps >...
TGGTTATTTCATAATTAGAAGCCCGCTTCTGTTTCTTAAGATTTATTTTATTCTTGGCCCTTTAATTTGGACGTATTCGGATTCTTTTTATATACCAATCAGTGCACTTCGGATTAATACACCTGTGATAATTGGGGGATTGATAGTCGTCTTTTATTTCCGATTTTTGTTTTTTCCGATTACGGTTAAAATTGTCAAAGTAATAAGGAATCTAGTTCTGTTATTACTTGTATTTGCATTTCCAGCAATTTTCTGGTCGAGATCATTTATCTATGGTTTGGGAGAATACATAAGACTGATCAGCCCCTATATAATCATGTTCTCAATTTATCATCTTATTCAAGACGAAGACCAGGCAAAATCAATAATAAATTTCATGAGTTTCGCAACAATCTCTACCTTAGCAACTTTGCTAATAGGGTATTTTCAGGGGGATATTTTTTCAACAACCGGAGGCTTTCTTCGTTTATCAGGTGGAGGAATAAATTTTCAACCCTTTGCTAAGTTTATTGCAATTAACATTCAGATCTTAATAATTCTCATAACGTTGAAAAAGAGGAGAAGCCAAACGATACTATTTGTGCAAGTATTACTCTCATTAATTATCCTTTTTCTGACATATCATAGAACATCCTGGATTATTTTTATATTAAATACATTCTTTGGATTACTCTTATTTAGCCAAAAGAAAATATTTTGGTTGATTTTTTGTGGATTAATTATTTCATTAATTTTATTTTATAGACAGATTTTTGATCTCTTTATTCGATATGTTCCTTCATTCAGATTTAGTGAGCTAGATTTGATTTCTAGTGGAAGAATCAGTATATGGCGAACATATTTATCAAGCTATTTTAATGCTCATACTTTAAATATCATTTTTGGGATGGGATTTGGCGATCCTAAAAATGTCACAATCGCTAATTTAGGAAAGTATTATTGGCCACATAATGATTATCTTGCGTTTTTAATTGAAACTGGTATAACGCCGTTAATTCTTTACATTCTTATTTTGGTTATTCTGATGTCAGCCGCATTTAGAAACATTAATACAAAAAGATTTTTGTTTCATTCTGTTATATCAAAACACACAGTCATAATTACTAGTGTTGTCCTTATTGCTGGAATTGCAGGTACTTTTTATAATAATATTATGAGCGGATGGTATATATACGCATTTTTTGGAATATTTCTCGCTTCAATAACAATTTTCCGACAACCTGATTCACTCGTAAAATAAATAATTAAAGGCATAGAATAATTGCTTTTAATTAATAATTATATAAAATTTCGTAAAGGAGAAAAATCCAACTGGAAGAATCAATTTGCCCTATCAAAGGGTTAATCATTATCTAAATCGGTTGTTCTAAAAACATTGATAATGTATATTATCGCATTGGAACCAACGAATTTCCCTGTTGTGTCAAGCACCAATGGACAAACTACTTGCCATGAAAAAACCGCACAAAGGGTAAATATCCCTAGCTGTTTTTATTATTTGAAAATATTTTCTTTAAATATGTAAGGAATACATTGAAGATTATCCAACTGTTGGTAATGAGGTATCTTTTCCAATAAGCTTTTGGATCTTGAGATAAGCGGTATAACCATTCCCATCCATGCCCACGAGCCCATTTGGGTGTATCTTTCTTTGCCCCCACCAATATATCAAAAGAACCGCCAACACCAATTGAAACCGGGACATTAATTTTTCGAAAGTTTTCTCTTATCCAGAATTCTTGTTTGGGGGATCCCATTGCCACATAGAGAATATCTGGTTTAGAATCTCTTATTCTATTAATTATTTCTAATGTTTCATTATGATCTAAATAACCATGGCTTATCCCTTTTATGATGAGCTTTGGGTATCGCTGATGTAAAACCTCGGCCAAACGTTTGATAACATTGGGTTTCGCTCCAAGAAAAAACATACTGATGTTTTTTTTCTCTGCCCATTGAAGGGATTCAATGAACAACTTGACCCCATATAAAGGGGAATCAATTTTTAATCCAAGTATGTTTGCACCCCAAACAATTGCCCATTCTGGGATTATCAAATCAGATTCTTTTACTATATGATTGAATTCAAGATCTTTTGACATCATCCACAGTTTGTTGGCATTTAGAACTGTGATAACTGATGGTTTTTTCTTTCCAACTCTCTTTTCAATCCAACCAAGAACTTGATTCAATTCCAGGCAATCAACAGGGCACTCTAAGAATTCAACTCGATCCATAACTACTTACTCGAAATGTTTGAATGCTTGATTTCTCTTGAACTTCTTTGAATAACATTTTTATTTGTATCACCAAGATAATAAGAATATAAACGCTTTTCCCAAATTATTGATAAAGGGATTTTATATCAGGATTTATTACTTCTTTAAAGACTTCAATGTGTTGATTCGCAATTTTTTCTGGCGAGAAATCCATCAATTTTTTGATATTTTCTTGCTTGATCCTATAGCGAAGACGAGGTTCATTTATTATTTTAAGGACTGCATTTGCAATTGCCGCAGGATTTTTTGGAGGAACAAAAACCGTGTTTACTCCATCCTTTAAATGATCCGCTGCTCCGCGTAGTTTTGTTGTAATGATGGGCAAACCATGGCTCATTGCTTCCGCCAAAACGGTTGGGAAACCTTCTGCATAATACGTTGGAAGAATAAAAATTGAAGCCGAGTTGTATATTTTATTAAGTTCTTCCTTTTTAAGGTAACCCATCATGCTTACAGATTTATCAAGTCCTTCATCTGCTATCTTATTTTTCAATCCTTCCGCTTCAACTCCTTCACCGGCGATTAACAAATGGCAGTTTCTTTGATTTAAAATTATTGGCATAGCATCAAGTAAATCATAAACACCTTTTGCTTTGATTAAACGGCCTACAAAAAGGAGATTAATTTTGGAGTGAAGAACTTTCCCTTCATTTTTATAAGAGTCTTGAAATTCACTTTTTAATAAAAAAGGATTATCTACCTGAAAAAAAGATCCTTCAGATGAAAATATTTTCCATTCTTCTAATTCCTCGTTGGATAAAACTAAAATCGCATCGTTTAATTTAATAAACCATCTCGTTAAGATTTTAAAAAAACTTAATCCCGGCTCTACTAATCGACATGATTTACTTCCATGCATCTTACTTACTTTTTTAGTTTTTGTAAAATGAATTGTTATCAATAGTGGGATATCCCTGAACAATGCTTTGAAGTTATGACCTGTGCCAAGAAAAATGATATCAGGATGTTCTTTTGTTGTTGTCAGAACTACCTTTATTAGATCAATTAATCTGCCTAAGAATTTTTCTGCAAGGTTTTCACTATCAGAATGTCTTCCCCAGACTAACCTTGTTACTTGACAATCCGCACCTTCCAGTGCGTTTATGAACTCCGGATAGTGCTTCGGAAGGGGACCATGCAATCCGGGTTTGACAGTTAGAACCAGAATATTCATCATATGGTTTTAAGAGCAAATAGATGTTATCTGCTCACTGGTTAATCCTAACAAAGTAGATTTAAACATAAAACTGAAAATAATTTTATATGCTTGAATTATAGTATTTATTATTTTCCCGATCAAAACAGAATTTATATTATTTAAGGTTGTTCATGTTCTTCCATTGTATTATAGGTTGTATTTGAGTATAGGGTGCAGGTTAATCACTTTCTGTTACAACGAAAGTGTAAATAGGGGATTAATTATAAAAATACACAATTAATAATTCGCTTATGCAGGATGTTTTTCAAAATGTTTACATAATGAGAATATTTATTACGCTCTTTATTTTTAATATTTATTCCACATATAATTATTTAGTAACCTTTTTTAACGAATTATGAAAATAACCCTTACTTGATAAATAACTTATGAAAAGAACACAAGGTGATCTTAAAGATCGGCGGAAAAAAAACACGCCAATTCAAGATAGTATCTTTCCGGAATTTCAGGCAAAGCAATTTGAACCACTAAGCATCATTCGGCAAAATGCGCGCTGGATTATGGGCTTTTTTTTAGTAGTTAGTGATACAGTCAGCATTCTTGTGTCATTCAGCCTGGCGATCACTTTTCGGAGCATATTAATTGGGGAAATTTCTGCTGCATTGTATTGGAATTTGATATTGTTTGTGTTTATGTTTATTTTCTTTTACGCTTGGTTTGGTTTATATCCTGGTGTTGGACTTGGTCCTGTAGATGAAATAAAAAAACTCCTCAAAGCTACGAGCGCGGGGTTTTTAATCTTGACGGCATACACATTTTTTGAACAAACCTCAACAACATATTCCCGCTTTATTTTAGGCTCTGCCTGGTTGATTTCCCTCGTTCTGGTCCAGCTTGACCGATGGATACTTCGCATCATGGGCAGAGAGCTGGGTTTTTGGGGCGAGCCGGTAGTAATAATCGGAAATGGACCCATAGGGCAGAAAATTGCAAATTATTTAAATAACAATCTTCGATTGGGCATGCGCCCATATATGATGCTTGGTGGGAATAACCCAATTAACAAGGTTACTATTCAATCGATTAATAAATCAAAAATCGCAACAGTTATTCTGGTAATCCCGGAAATGTCGGAAAAACTGCAGCATGAATTCATATACCAACAAAGATATGGTCACTATCGCAGGAGAGGGGAAAAAGGCATTACGCGTTTAATACTAATTTCATCGTTGAGCTGGGTCGGCAGCCTGGGTATTACTGTCCATGATCTTGATGGGATGATGGGATTGGAGATCCGTCAAAATCTTCTACAAAGGCGAAATCAGATCTTGAAGCGTATCAGTGATTTATCCCTGACCATTTTTCTTAGCATCATTTCTCTTCCTTTCATGCTTTTTATAGCGGGGTGGGTATCTTTGGACTCGCCGGGTGGTGTTTTTTACAAGCAGAAACGCGTCGGCCAAGAAGGAAAGATATTTGAGATGTGGAAATTCCGGACAATGTATAAAGATTCTGAGCAAATTCTTGATAAATATTTGGAAGAAAACCCATCTATGCGAGAAGAATGGCTTAAAAACCAGAAAATTAGAAATGACCCAAGGATAACCAATATTGGAAGAATATTACGAAAATTAAGCCTGGATGAGTTACCTCAATTCATTAATATCCTGAAGGGTGAAATGAGTTTAGTCGGCCCGAGACCCTTTTTTTCTGATCAACAGAAGATATATGGTACTTCACTGAATCTCTATAAACGAGTACGCCCAGGCATAACGGGAATGTGGCAGGTTCGTGGTAGAAACCGACTAAGTTTTCGTGAAAGAGTGAGATTGGATGAGTACTATATACGGAATTGGTCAATCTGGTTAGATATTTACATAGCTTTACGAACTATTTGGGTTGTTATAAACCAGCATGGAGCTTATTAAAAATAAAATTGGTTTTTTTAAATGAAAAATAGAAAAAGAAAAATCCTTTTAATTTTACTGATTATTCTTGCCATAGGAGTAATCTATTCGGCAATTTGGATGCGAGGAATCCTATTAGAGACAAGACAGCTCGCATCTCTTGCTGAAGAAAGCAGAACTTTTCTGAAGAGCGATATCAAGCTTGAAGATATTCCAAAGGCAGTTGACCTGGCCGGAAAAATTTCAATTTCTGTTGACGAATTGAAGTCAGAAATAGATCCAATTCTTCCAATTATTCAAATCTTAGAGCAAGTACCAAAGTACGGCTCTTTTTTTGGAAATTTGGAACATGGGCTGGGCTTTTTATCAAATTTATCGAAAGCCGCAGTTGTACTTGGGAGAACAGGACTTCTGGTTTTTGATGGTGAAGCACTGGAAACTGGTTTGAAATTGCCACAAGCAATAAATGATTTCCTAATGGATAACCAAAGAAATTTTTTAGTAGCCGAAGAATTCATAAGAAAGGCCGAAGCATCAAAAGAAAGAATTGACTTTCAGTACATTCCAGCCAGATATTATGAGGAATTCTTAAGTATTGAAAACTACCTTTCAAAATCCCCCATTTTATTCAGCGGATTAAAGTCTTTGCCGGGCTTATTGGGTGAAGAGAATCCAGCTACGTACTTGATTATGGTCCAAAACAGAGATGAAATCAGGGCAACTGGTGGATTCATTACAGCATTTGGGCTGCTGCAGTTGAAGGAGGGAAGATTATTAGCTTTAAAAATTGATGACTCAACAAAATATGATTACGTTGAAGAGATTCGCGACCCTCCCTACCCAATGAAAGAAATCATGTTCGCCCATTATCTGGTCGCGAGAGACGCAAACTGGTCCCCGGATTTCCCAACTGCCGCACTTCAGACGCAGGAGATTTATAAGCTTTCCACGGGCATTGAAACAGAGGGTGTGATTGCTTTTGACCAACAATTCATTGCGGATTTTCTGGATTTCTTTGGCCCTATTTCCTTACCAGAAGACGAAGAGACTATCCACTCCGGAAATGTGGAATCCAAGATGATTGAATATAAGCAAACAGCAGTGGATGAAGGAAATCTTCAAGAACGGAAAGAATTCTTATCATTACTTACGCCGTATTTATTAAAGAACGCATTAGAAACTCTCGATTTAGAAACGCTTATTGAGTCAACAAAATTTCTAAGGGATGAAATTCAAAAAGGGCACCTTTTTTTCTTTTTTAATAATCCCGAGGTCCAACAAATCCTTTACCAATTTGAACTCGATGGCTCTGTTCGCCCTGGTGAAAATGACTTTATCATGCTGGTTGACTCTAATATCGGAATAGGAAAGATTGACCTGTTCATAAACCGATCGTTGAGATATCAGGTCAATCTGGAAGATTATAAAAAGCCAATTGCTGATATTAAAATGCGTTATGTGCATACACAGGAAGGAAGTGACCCATGCCTGCAAGGAAGAATACGGGAAAAGAATATTATTAATCGGGGAAACTACTATTTCTCGCGCTGCTATTGGGATTATTGGCGTGTGTTAACCACAAAGGATACAGAAATAACAAAAGTCTTTCTTAATCCTATACCGGATGAGTATTTCCGTGAAGGAGTTGAATGGGATCAAGAACCTGTCATAGGTGAGGGAGAGAATGGAACTACAATGGTTGGCGGGTTGACAGTTGTTCCACAGAAAAGTGAACAAGAAGTGCATATTGAAACTGCCTTACCTGCTACAGTTGTTTATAAGAATGAAGATGGTGGTTTAGTGTATGCCTTACGAATCCAGAAACAAGCAGGATTAAATTATCTGCCGGTTGAGATTATTGTTACTCCCCCCCAGGGATATTCAATTGATAATGTTCCTGCAAATTGGATATTTGATGTCGATGAAAATATGGTAATCTGGAAGGGAGAGATCGATCGAACCACGGATTTTTCTCTTGAGTTTAGCCTGGACCAGTAATTAAATAATGACTCAGAAAGAAAATCGCGAAAACCACAAGCAACAAATAACGGATGGCCTGGAAATCTGTCCGTATCTGAAATGGCGGGAAGACCAAACAGTCCGTTATGGGTTTCCGCATATGAAAAACTACTGCCATAAATCGAAAAAAGCACAGCCAATTAAATTTTCTCACCAGAAGGAATTTTGTCTGAATTGCAAATATCTTTTTTGTTCCGTCTATCAACTTCAGGAAGTGTCCCTGCTGCCGCGGGAAATCCGCGGAAAATATAAAATACGAAGAACGAAAACCTTCAATCCAAAAGACTTGATCATTCCACTTTCAATTGCAGTCGGGATCCTGGTGCTGTTTCTGGGATTTGAATTTATTGCGGCACCTCTGCTTGGATTAGATAATAATTACTACAGCCCAAAGAAACCGCGTGATGGCACTGTTATTAAGAACAATATTTCCGGAAGCAAGAAAACCCAGGAATCAAAGAAAACAGAGGACACTCCACTGGATTATGAGGATTTCCTTTTTAAACAACCCTCGGAAATCAGAATTGATGAATCCCAGACAATTCCTGCAACAGGAACTATAAATGGCTCAAGTGAGAGCATCGTTTTTGTTGTTCCCATAACAGGTTATGGAGTTACGGATGATGATGCGGTTATTTTTTCCAATTCTCTGGAAGGAGAATATGCCGAGATTGATCGGGATGGGGAAAACTTTCCCATAACACTATATGGCTGGCATACAGATTCTTTTCCCCAGGATTATATTGGCAACCTGGAAGAAGATTCCAAGTCTTTATTTATCCTTTCAAAGGATCTGGAATCCAAAGAGTAAAAAAGTATTTCTTCTTCACTGGCCACTTCTTGATTTGTAAGCGATTGGTTGTTGATTTAGGGGGCTTGGTCTTTTCTCCATCCAAGTCATGATATCCGTTTTACGCACGACTACTTCAATTACTACAGGTACACTCACTATTTGGTGAGCAGGAAATTTGATTTGATTGTAAGGAAGGATAATAAAAAAGGCTTGCATTGATATGCAAGCCTTTTCTTTTCCCGAAATCTATTTACGGGCTTTTTGCACGGCATCCACGAAACGGCCGGCTTTTTCCTTGCTGACCGGTTTCAAGGTGACGTTGTCCACTTTCAGCCGCGTTCCGATGATAACCGCATCCGCGTACTGCATTATCTTGCCCACGTTATCGTAGTCAATGCCGTTGCTGGCGATGATGGGAATATCACCTGCAGCCTCCTTGGCTTCTTCAATTGCCTCTACACTGACCGTATCACCAGGTGCCAGGCCGGTTACCACAACGGCGTCTGCCAGCGCACTCCAGATTGCACCGTAAGTCAGCAATTTGAGGGAGCGCTCTACAAGTGGAGACGCAAGCCCTTGGGATATCCTTGCGAAAATGGCCACATCATCCGCGTGAATTTGTTTCTTATGCATAATGTCTGCTGCGCCATCAGTGTCCAGAATACCCATTTCACTCACATATGCGTTTGTGAAAATGCCGCGAACAAAGCGTCCGCCCGTCACTGCCGCGACAGCGATGGCGGCTTTATTGTCCATGATCACATCCGTACCGAAGGGGATCTTCATGACGGATTCCAGTTTGCTGATAACGGCGACCATAGCAGCCGGTGTAATATGCTCGACGCCGATGGAGAAGGGCATATCGGATTCATTGCAGAAGAGCAGTCCGTCAAAACCGGCTGCCTGGTAGGTTTCGATATCCTTCATTGCAGCTTCTGCGATGCCGTCCAACCCTTTATCCGCATCGTAATTGTAGGAACCGGGCATCGGCCGGATGTGCATCATACCGATCACCGGTTTTTTGACGTCCCCAAAGATCTTGTTAAGAATTGTTGCCATCGAACTCTCCTTATTTGTTTGATGAAATGGGTGACAGCAAAAATTATTTATACTGTTCCGTAAGGAAAGCCAGCATGCCGACCATCAATTCCTTATATTTTTCGCGCTGGATGCTGTGGCCAACGCCGGTTATGTGCAGTTCCCGTACCTTCTTATGGTTCTTAACGATCCAATTCGCGGTTTCCCGCGTGACGATCGCACCCAATTCTTCTTCAGCTGTAACGAGCATAATGGGGCATTCTAATTTCTCCAGGTCTTCCTTCCATCCCAGGTCGATTGTCTTGAAAATTTCCATGATGCCCATGGACATCAGGATTTTCCCCCACGCGCCGGCCTCGATATATACTTCAGTCCATTCCGGATGTTTCCTGCGGGTTGCTTCACGCACTTCTTCAAGGCTTAATCTCTTCAATTTCAGGATATCTGCAGTCCGCTGAGTCATTGCTTGTTCTTTTTGTTCTGGCGTGACATCACGGAAAACAGGATCGATCAGCACAGCCGCGCGCAGTGATTCTTTATGGGCTGAAACGGCGCGCCCGCCCATACTGCCGCCCATTGAATGACCAACGATAACTGGACGGTCGAATCCGATGTGTTCAATAAAAGCGGCCAGGTCAGCAGTCATGGTATCCAGGGTATAGCCGCTGTCCGGTTTGCCGGAGCGGCCGTGGCCGCGGGCGTCCATCATGGCGACATGGTATCCAGATTTGGCCAGGTCATGCGGCATATCACCCCAGCAGTCAGCAGAATCAGAAAATCCGTGCTGCAGAACGACATGCTTGTTTCCTTCCCCAAGCATGTCATAATGAAAAACAATTCCGCCATGCGTAAAAATTCCAGTTTTCATGCTTCCTCATTTCATTTTCTTCTAATTATAGGAACGATTTCAGATAAAATAATTAAAATATGATAGAAACCTGAAAGAGGAGGAAGGATGGAAGCAAGGATCAGCATTATCACGCTGGGAACCAGGGATATGGAGCGTTCCATATCTTTTTACAGAGATGGACTAGGATGGCCAACCAAATATCAGCCGGGGGATGGCATCGCGTTTTTTCAGTTAAGCGGTACCTGGCTGGGAATTTATCCGTGGGATTCGCTTGCGAAAGATGCCTTACTCCCATCCTGTGAGATACAGTTTGGCGGTATAACGCTCGCACACAATGTGCGGGAAAAGACAGAAGTGGACCATGTTTTTCAAAAGGCAATCAATGCGGGCGCGACCACACTGAAGGAACCGGAGGATGCGTTTTGGGGCGGCTACTCAGGGTATTTTTCCGATCCGGATGGACATCCATGGGAGATCGCCTGGAATCCAGATTTTCCAATGGATTGATTTTTCGAGACCAAATCATTAAAATGAATTATTAAAACAATCCTGGGAGGGATCAATGAAACCTTTAATAGCCATCACGGGAGCCAGTTCAGGCATCGGCGCCGCGACCGCAAAACTATTTTCTGAAAATAAGTATCCGCTTCTGCTTATGGCACGACGACTGAAAAAATTGGAGGGATTGGAACTTCCGGATACAGTTTGCCGGAAGGTGGACGTCAACAAGTCGGAGGAGATCCGTGCGGCAATGCAGAATGCTGAGAAGCAGTACGGACCTGTGGAATGTCTGGTCAATAATGCCGGTATTCTTTACCTCGGTGAGACATGGGACCAGGATCCAGCGGAATGGCAAGAGATGATCCAGACGAATATCATGGGCGTCCTGAACGGTATTCATGCTGTTATAAAGGTTATGATGGCGCGCAATACCGGGACGATCATCAACATAAGCTCGCTTGCCGGCAGGAAGACTTTCGGTCGGCACGCGGCATACTGCGGAACGAAATTCGCCGTGCACGCCATCTCTGAAACCGTACGGGCGGAAGTATCCCACACGAATGTGCGTGTAATCACCGTCGCGCCGGGCGCAGTTGAAACGGAGATTATCTCGCATACAACTTCCAAGCAGTTCCAGCAGGACTGGTGGGATGGTATCGGCGGCATCATCCAGCCGGAAGATGTGGCGCGTGCGATTCTGTTCGTATTTGAGCAGCCACAGGGGGTCTGTATCCGCGAACTTGTAATGACTCCCACTAACCAACCGGATTGATCCAGGAGAAAAAACTCCAGGTATTAGGAAACGCTAGTGGAATATCCTCATAGATATTAATAGGTCGGATAAAATTGATATTCTGTATACTTAGCCATTATTTTTTACGGGAGCAGAACTATACATGGAACAGGTGATAAATTCAATCGTTGACGTAATGTCTTACATATCCGGCCTTGGCAATGTGCTCATGATGCCGCTGGTTTTCACGTTGTTATGTCTTGCTTTCGGCATGCATATAGTGGACGCGCTACGCCACTCTGTACGAGTGGGCATCGGCTTCCTTGGTTTCTCGTTAGTTAATAACATGGTCATAGGAACACTCGGCCCCGCTGTAACACAAATGGTGGAGAATCGGGGGATGAATCTGAACACACTAGATATTGGATGGGCGGCTATTTCAACCATCACCTACGCGACCGAAATGGGCGCGCTGATTATTATTTTTGGATTGATCATGAATATTGCTCTGATCTTTCTCGGATTGGTCCGTACGCTGGACGTGGACCTCTGGAATTACTGGCAGTGGGCATTTACTGGTTCATTCGTGATCCTGTTGACTAATAATTTCTGGTGGGGATTAGCCGCTGCGATGATCCATGAAGTATTTACACTCCTGGTGGCGGATGCTTCCGCGGAGATGGTTCAGGAATATATCGATATGCCGGATATATCTATCCCGCACGCAAGTTCGGCAACTATGTGGTTCATGGCTTTGCCGCTAGTAAAGGTTTGGGACCTGATTGGGTGGAAGAGCCGGTCAGGCGAGAAAGATCCTTCAACAGTTAACTCGTTTTTTTCACGACTGATGGACCCGATTCTGATCGGTCTGGCGATTGGCCTGATGATTGGCATCCTCGGTTATGCTGGATCCGGCTTCGGTTTCAAGGAATCGTTCCGGAAAGTGCTCGGTGTCGGGATGGCTTCAGCCGGTATGCTTGTGCTAATGCCCAAGGTTGTCAGTATATTGCTGGATGGGATTAATCCCATTTCGGACCAGGTGCGGGAAGTGCTGCAACGGCGGTTGGACAAGCGGGGAAAGAAATTGTATATCGGTGTTGATTCAGCAGTGATGATGCAGGATCAGACTTCGTTGATCGCCTCGATGTTGATGATACCGATCATCCTCCTTCTCGCTGCAGTCCTGCCTGGGAATACGATTATCCCTTTTGGTGGTTTGACTGACATAGTTTTCGCCATCTGCACAATCGCGCCGCTGGTTAAAGGAGATCTGTTGAAACTTATCGTCACCAGTACCATCTTATACTGCATTCTGCTTTTACTGGGTTCCAACTGGGCGCCGGAGGTAACACAACTTGTGGCAGAAAACGGGTTGGCGCTTCCTGATGGTGCTGCTTTGGTTTCATTTCTCGGAAAACCGGTCACCTGGATGATGGTTGTGCTTACCAGACTATTTTAGGGGGCTGCCTAGCCCTAGTGGAGAATTATTTAGTTAAGCCCTGTTTTATCCTTGCAGTTCTACTTGGCTAGTTGATCCAATATTGCCACTGCCAACGCGCAGCCAGGATCCACTTTCCCGATTGTACGATCGCCCACCCATCCGGCTCGTCCGATCTGGCTTTTCAGGGGTGTCACCTTATCCATGCCGGTCCGCGCGGAAGCCGCCATCGCTTTCACTGCGGCTGAGAGAGATTCACCCTTTTCAACTTTGGTTTTAAAGGCATCAACGGCAGGGTGCAGCGCGTCGATGATTGTTTTATCACCCAAGTTTGCTTTCCCTTTTTCCATCATCTTGGCTACCGCGGATCTTAGCATAGAAGCAACTTTCTGCGCGTCAATCTCTGTTTCGCTTTTCACTTCCTTTCCAGCTTGCATCAATGCGATAGCAATAAGCGAGCCAAGAGAGGAGGGTGCCGCGCTGTTGATCTTCATGCCGGCAGTCATGATGAATTTTCCAATATCATCATCCGTGTTATCTTCCTGGATATATGCCTTCAACGCGTCCGCGATCTTATTCGCGGTAATGCCCAAGTCCCCATCGCCAACTTCCTGATCCAGGATTGTCAGATAGTCGCTGTTGGCGGACAATGCATCAGCGCTTTTTAGAAATGTGGTTTTTATTTCCGATAGCGTTATACCCATGATATTCTTACTTCTGGAATTGTTTGAAAAATGGCGTCTCTGCTTCCGCATCGAGCAGTTCAACCAGCTCATCATTCGCGAGATGGAAGATTGTCAGGGAAGCGCCGGCCATTTCCATGGAGGTGGCAAACTCACCAGCATATACCCGGTGCACGTCAATCTTGTTCTTGTCCAGGATCTCGCGGACAGATTTATAAATGATGAATAGCTCTTCATAAGGCGTCGCGCCGAGTCCGTTCAGCATGACAGCCACCTTGGCGCCGGCGGGAATTTTCATGTCGTTCAGGATACGGCTCATCATTTTCTCTGCGATCTCATCCGCTGTCTGCAGTTTCTCGCGCTTGATGCCTTGCTCTCCATGAATCCCCATACCGATTTCCATTTCATCATCACCAATTGAGAAGGATGGCTTGCCAACAGCAGGAATCGTAACAGGACTCAGAGCTACGCCCATCGTGCCGATATGGTCCAACGCGTGCTGGGCGGTGCGTGCCACTTCATCGAGGTCGGCT
>Ga0255399_1018_pt1 | contig 13844 bp, 11 predicted proteins | sample ANMaggSSYBR01J13_FD_182115 | JGI IMG/M metagenome (GOLD analysis project Ga0255399, IMG submission 182115) | Sediment cell enrichment communities from methane seep in Santa Monica Basin, California, United Staets - ANME aggregate JGI... | ecosystem: Environmental > Aquatic > Marine > Cold seeps >...
GTAAATAATCCAGCAATTTCCGATAATTAACAATCATTTAATCATATGCCCGATATTTACATGCTGAACTCTATAAAAAAATCAGCAAACATATTTCAATAACCGCTGCGAAAATGCCAATGCCCGCAATTACCTTAATTTTTGCAATTGATCTTTCAAAATTATTCACTTTCAATTCCAGCGCTTTCCTTTGATAGTAATCCGTAAAGATATAAGCTGGAACCATTAAAAGGTAGCGAATGACAATTAATGAAACCATTAACACAACCGATACATCGCGTACAAGTACAGCAGCAATTGGGAAATTCGTGGATTATTACAACAACGAGCGCTATCATGAATCGATTGGGAATGTGACGCCATCGGACATGTATTTTGGGAGAGCAAAGGAGGTGAAAACCAGGAGAGAGAAGATCAAGCATAAGACTTTACGGGAACGGAAGCGGCTTCATAAGCTGCAGTTTAAGGTTGTATAATCAGAATGAAAAGTCTCTACTTAGAATATGGATTTATGTCCCAAAGGGTCTGACGATGTACAGACGAATCCCTGAGATGGTTCGAGCGAAATTTCTATTGAATACCAATTAAGTTGATATTCATAGCATATTATTAATTGAGGTTGATCATGCTGAAAAGAAGTTTTACATCAGAAGATGCCCGCTGGCAGGCACTGGCAGCGCGTGATGTACAGGCGGATGGAGCTTTCCGCATATGCAGTGAAGACGACGGGCATTTTCTGCCGCCCGGTGTGGGCTAATTATTGGAGATGAATTTTTATTTAGGAAATAATCAATCATAAGAGAATGTTTCCAAACTAAAAAATTAGCACACCAAGCAGCAACCCGGAATATATGGCTAATCCTATCCAAGCCCAGGAACGCAGTTGGTCAGTATTAAACCGAGGATTGAGGATCGGAACGCGTTTTTGGTAAACAGAGGTAAAGATGAAGGCCGGAATAAGCAGCAAGTAGCGAACGATGGTGAAAATGATCATATTTTCTGGAAAGATGCTTGCGCTGATACCCAAACCAGTTGAGAAGATATATTGCCATCCCCACATTAAACTAATAACAATATTGGGGTAAATGAAAAGACTATTGTTCCACAAGGCTTTTATAAATCCCCATTTCGAATATTCGGAGGATAGAGGAGTTTTCCTGAAAATAAGACTACTTAACCATAATCCTCCGATGATAATGTTACTCAAAATGGATCCCCAATCGCCATACCCTTCAATACCAATAAGGCATAATCCACTTGAAATCAAAAAGAATCCAAATCCACCCAACTCCATAAAAGTGGGTTTATCGAAGATTTTCCGGTATGCAGCGATAAGCGCAGAAAGCAGCAAAGGAAGGCCAACTTTTATCCAATAGCTAAGTCCGGGAATATCGAAGGTGCTCCAATGGATAATCCATGGAACGAAAGCTACAGTCAGCCACCCCATCCCAGATAATGCAATGGGTCCGGGAGGGCGCTGGTCGGGAGGGGCGATATAAGACGCATTGCTGACACTACCAAAAAGGGAGTCCATTTTTAATAATAAGTTGAGATCTCCGTCTGCTGTGTACAAACCCTGCAGCAGAGCATCTTGTCCACTGGTCTTCCCATGGCTAATTGATAACCATACTTCCGATGGGGTTGTGATTGTCAGTGTGGGTTTATCATTTTTGCCTTCGTGGTACTGACACTCCATATTTGAAATCGTCAGGTAATAAAAACCTGGCTCGCCACCCGTTACATTAAACTGGATGGAAGCGTTGACGCCAGCGGCAGGTTCGGGATTGAAGGTTAGCGGCATTCCTTCGATAGTTTGTTGAAGGTTAAGATTTTCTAGTGAGGCCATTTTTCCAACTTTCTGATCATTTTGATTGATCTATTGATAAAAAAACAAATACCAGCTTCTTTCGTGTTTAAATAGAAGCCCAATTTGGTTAAATATTAATTATGTTTTAAATAATTGGTTCATTTTTAATAGAAGACCGAAATTACCTTCAACAGAGTATTTTTGCTGAATGAAAGCAGCTTGCCCGTCTATCTCTCCCCGGCTGATCATCAACCAGACATCGGAAGGGGTTTTGATTGTCAGCGTGGGTGCAGTTGATGTGCCTTCCACGAAGGTACAGGTGCCGTCCTTGATATGCAGGTAATAGGTTCCGGGCTTATCACCACTGACTTCGAATTGGATATCAGCTGCCAGTCCAGCTGCGGCTTCCGCATCGAAAGCTGTTGGCATCCCGGCAATTATTTCACGACAATTGAGCTTAGTTTTATCTACCATTTTGGATTCCTTGTGTGTTCGTATATATTACTCTGATAAGGTGGTATTTCCTGAGACAGAATGACGTTTTTCCTCAGGCACATTAAATTTGTCCATCTGCTGCTCCCAGTATGCGTTAGCCATGGAATAGAAAGCCTGCTTTCCGCCTGGAAATAAATCCTTTTGCAAATTTGCTTGAGTTTCTTCCAGGATACTGCCGTTTGCGATGATTTGTGCTCCTGCCTGGTGGAGGGTCTCGTAATACTCTGTAAAAAGACCCTGCAATGAACTGTCACTTAGAGGTTCAGCACCAGGACGCAGGATTTCACCCAGATATTCAAAACGTTCCATACGCGCGATCTGCTTGAAAGTGACAACGAGAGAATCAAAATGCCAATATTCCGGAAATCCGCAGGGGGAAACCAGCAGCATTTTTTCAGGTTTGTGAAAACGCTCAGGGTGAAAAGTAGTATCGGGAATATCCGGATGAGGAATAAGCCAGGGTTCAATGCGCGGCAATGTGCGATCGATAAAGGTTTTCATTATTCCGCTCATACCGAAGTGATAGAGCGGAGTACCAAAAACAACCAGATCAGCAGTGTTGTAGCTTTCTAGTGCCGCGGCCATGCCGTCTTTGTCTTTGTGGATGCATACACCGGGTGTACGCAGCCAGCATGTATAACACCCCAGGCAGGATTTCAATTTCAATTTCTGAATATGAATTACCTCAGTTTCTGCACCTGCCGATTGCATTCCATTCAGGAATGGCTTTAAAATATGGTAGGTGCTGCTTCTTTCAGCTCTGGGGGATCCATTAAGCGCAAGTACTTTCATTTTTTCTCCTTTTCTTGTTTTTCTGGTTCTTCCTTCATTTTTTTTCTTATGACTTCAATCGCATCTTCAAGGTATTTAATATAAGCACATTCATAGACCTCGCCAAACTGACGGGCAAGCTCCCACAGCATACCCTCACGTTCCAACCCTGTTTCTTTGATTATTTCCTGTAAATAAGCAGCAGTTTCATGCTGATATTCATATAATCTCTTCCGGTGAAGGGTTAATGAGAAACTCAACTGCTCAAGAATCTTCTTTTTCTCCAAAATACCTGAAAAGAATAAATGAAGCAAGCCGATATCCTTGGTTGGCGTGAGTTGAATGATTGGATCTTCAAGCCATTTAAGAAAATCACTGCGCCCTTTCTCTGTAATTCCATAGACTTTCTTATCTGGCTTGCCCTCCTGTGGAACATCCACAGACTGAACAAATCCTTCTGACAGCATTTTCTTTAATGTGGGATATATCTGACCAAGATGAGCATGCCAGAAGAACTGAGTCGAGTTGTCCATATGCTTCTTCAGGTCATATCCTGTTTGCGGTCCATAATTTAAAAATCCGAGTAATGTGTATTTCAAAGACATAATATTCCTTTTATATAATTATTATTATATCTAAATTTATATATCAATATAATATTACATTTCCTGATTTTTGTCAATATCTTTTTTGAAACATCTAGAAGAGGTTGTTGAGGGATGGACTTGGATGGTACTTGAAAGTTAAAGTACCCATTATCTACAGCTTTTTTCTGGCCTTCATAGATTTTTCCGCCTTCCTTGCCGCCAGAAAATATTTCTACAGGTCAGCTAGGGCATGCAACCCCTACCACTGTTCCAGAATTCAAGTTGAAATCCATGATGATAGACAAGTTGAAAGATGAATACACTCGTGGAGGAGCATTAATATTCCTTGAAGGTATTGGCAAAAAAGCAAGACTGATTCCCCCCCCCAAATTTTGCACTACTCACCAGCAGGTAATTACTGAAATTACAGTAAATTTAAGAAAATATTTTGAGGAATCGCTTTTCCACTTTTCTGATGCAACACGCGTGATACCACCACAAGGGTGGAGGTAGGCAACGGACAACTTGACTACCTGATCTCGGATCAGTTGGTTGCGCCTTTACCCATCCGGGCACACCCAAAGGGTGCAGACAGGCGAGTCGCGCCTGGGAGAGTTATTTTACTTTTCAATTCTCAAACAACGATTCACCTGGATATTTCCACACATCCACCCAGCCACGCCAATAGCAAATCAATCGAAGGTTCCCCGCCCTGATAGGTTTGATTATAAGAGTAAGTGGATTCTGAATACTCCCGCAATTACGAGCAGGAACGGGGAACCAAACCCTTGATCTCTATCGACCCAATCTCTTCCCCGGATGATGCCGCGCACAATGACATGGTCGGTTTAATAAGGTGTTTCTAACACAGGGTATCCATGCAAGAACCGGTTGTATTAGAGGAACAGAGCTAAAACCCTCGATATAAAATTCAATAAAAGTATTTTTAAAAAGAGTCACTTATCCATCGAAAAGTGAAGTCAACACCCTGATAAAATGCAATCAGTAGAAATATTTTTTTTGAGACGTGCCGATTGTGGATTTGCTAAATCAGATGAGTAGCCACAACTCAAAATTGCTATGTCTGGCGTATAAGTTGGGAAAGTTAGCAATATCAAAATACGATCAGAAAGGGAATCAATCCTGGCTGCTGCAAGCACAAACTGCTATTCAAATTATGAAAACACCAGGAAAAAAAGATTGGCATCGATACTGTATTCCAGGTGGATAAAGAGGTAAAACAGGGAAACGATGTAAGATGTATTTAATATTAATTAGTTTAAACGATAGGTGATGTTAAGGAGGTTTTTATGAACAACGCAAAACTGGCAGCATTAACCGGCGTTTACGAATTCGAGATAATGGAATTTCCTGTTCCAAAGGCGATGGAAGGAAGTTTGGTGATAAAAACAGAAGCCGCTTCTATTTGCGGCTCGGACCTGCACAGCGTTCGCGCAGGTGTAAAAACCCCACGCAATATCGGCCACGAATTTACTGGACGGGTTGTTGAATTGGGAACAAGAGCAAATGAAAAAATCTTCTGCTACGGTGGTGAATTGAAGGTCGGTGACCGAATTGCGGTATATCCATGGGTGACATGTGGGCACTGCGGCCCCTGCCTGGAGCACGGCCACGGCGTTTGCGGCATTTGCGAAAACAGCTTTATTTACGGCGGCGGGGATTTCGGGGCTGATCCATCTACTGGATTGAATAATTTTCCAACCCGGCCCCCACATTTTAAAGGCGGGTTTGGGGAATTCGTGCATTTATTCCCGGGAACATACGTTTGGAAAGTGCCGGATGATATGTCGCCAGAAATCGCATCTCTTCTTGACCCAACTGCCGTAGCTGTGCGCGCAATTGAAATGGCGATGACAGAAGCCGGGGTTTTACAGGAAGGGGTATCAACAACTACGCGGGCTCTGGTTATCGGCGCAGGTCCAATTGGAGTTCTTACCGCGATGATCCTGAGATACATGGGCGTTGAGCAGTTGATTATCTCTGACATGCTGCAGAAAAAACTGGATAACGCAAAAGAGATATCAGGCGCGGATGTTGCATTAAATGTAAACGGCATGACAGTAGATGAAAGGATCAAAAAAGTTAGAAACTTGACCAATGGGGGTGCCAACCTGGTGATCAATTGCGCCAACCACCCAAGCTCATCAATTGAAGGCCTTCAAATGGCCCGTAAACTGGGCACTTACATTGAAGTGGGCAATCCAAGAGCACTTGAAGGGGCAAGTGAAATATCCGTTGACTTCCATAACGTTCTATTTTCACGCAATGTACGAATCATTGGGTTGGTTGCTGTTTATCCAAAGACCTTTGATCGTGCATTTCGGTTGCTCGAGAAGCATGACCAATTGCCATTCAAGAAACTGATCACACATAGATTTTCAAACCTTCAGGACCTTGCCCCAACCATGAAGAAGATGACAGACGAAGATTATTTTAAGGGGGTCTGCGTCTTTGATAAATAAGGAAAAAAGATCAATCCGATCAAGAAGACTACGAGCAATAATAATCCGCCGCCCCGGGTTCTCATCATTGAGTCGGTTTCATTCCACCAGCAACACGATCAGGCCCCCAAAGAGTATATTCAATCTAACTACCCACAGTGTTGGCCCCCAACTATCTCATATGTATTGAACCCATACACTCTCTTGAATTAATATTCTTAATTCTGTATAATAAATTTGGGGGAAACGTCTTGGTTTCTCTGCACTCCCAAACTCATCTATGCGTTGTATAAGTGGATTACTTGATTACGCTCAAACCAAAACCACTATTACAACGACTGAACACAGGAGGTTTGGAAATGAACAACAAAGATACAGAGGATCTTCATAAGGGGGCCAAAAGATCAAAGGACACCCAGGGAGGTTCGGAAATGAATAATAAAGATACAGATTTTCTCGATAATGGGGGCAAAAGAGCAAAGGACACCCCAGCACGTGCGAAAGCGGAATTGCAGGGGCCTTGTGCGCCCATCGCAAAAAAGTTGAAATTAAAAAACCAAGAGCTTAACAAGAAGAAGAGTGAACTTGCTAAACTCAGATTTGAGTTGGCGGAGCTCAGACCTGCAACTTTCCCGGTGAAGATATTGATAGTCAGGGGCAGCATATATGACTACACCAAAGATAGTCTATCAATGTTTCATAGGTCGCTAAAATTAAAACGCTTAATGGATCGTCTTGCCGCTGCTAAGGATATTCTGAATAAACTCGGTGTGAATGTCAAATTCTCAACAAAACATGAGTTTATTAAAGAAAAGAAACAATTGTCCCGCGGAGACCTCAGAAGGATTGGTGCTACATATGGCAATCCATGTAAACCCGTTTTAGTTTGTACGACCAAGTTTATACCATCGCAAAGTGGTGTGCGCGGTGATCACGGTTATGCTATTCAGGGGTCTAACGTCGCATGTATTACGGGAACATTATATTCATCCTTCTCGCTTATGTCTAGAAGCACGGTAATTGCGCACAATATCATTCACCTGCTTGGCAAGGGGGATAACAAGAAGGATCGACGAAAGGGAAATATCAACCATATTGCCAATCGTATTCACCCAGGCACTTGGGCAACTGAAAAGGAAATAGGACTAGGCGGCGTTATCACTCGGGGGTTTAATGCGCGGGTTGCCGCCTGCGTAATATATCAAGCAGCTCTAAAAAATAAAGAAGAAGAGGTTAAAAAAGCAGTCAAAAAACTGGAAGAAGAGATTGATAAATTAGATAAGAAATTAAAGGATTGTTTCAAGAAGAAAAACTTGCCTGAGAGGAGCGCGAGAAGGTAAAAATAAAACAACTCTGCGAGGCGCTCCGCTATGGTTGGCCAGAACTTCGCTACCGCTATGATGAGTTGGAGAGTCAGGTCCACCTGGCGAATGATGAACTGGACTATGCGAAAGTGATGTTGAGAGAAATCCGTAAGATTCTGATTCTGATGGATGAATGTGTTGAAGTTCGGGAAGAAATGCTGCGTAAACCCCATAGTGAATATCTATCTGATGAGGACTTATATCCAACTCGGGCTAAGGACCCAAATGTCGCTGAAAGGATGCCAAGAACTGGACTGGCGAAACAGTTGCGCGTAGAAGAACCAGGCGGTCCGCAAGTTCGCGAACCAATGAGGGAACCCAAGCAATCGGGGTGGTTCAAGCGATTAACAGAAAAGTTGTTCGGCAGAAAGCCCGCTGAGCCAGCCGCATGGTCACCATCAAGACCAGCAGGTGAAAATGAAGTCATCCAAACCAGAGCAAAGTCAGAACCATTGTCATTTGCTGAGTCGCGGCGTATGAATCGTAGAGCGGCTTCGCTAAAAGAGCAGACAGGTAAAGCGAAAGTGATCCGTGTGGATGAAACGCAAATCAGACCACACGTGGGAAAGGAAGCTTCGAGAAGCACTCTTCAGAAAAAAGTGCGGCAGCCCTCCCGCCGGGTATCCACGGCGAAAAAGACTTTCACAAAAGAAGCCGTATCCAAAATTGTGAAAGTGGGGACCGCTATTGTCACTATGACCGGGTTGTATTTTGGCGGTCGTGAATTGGTGCGGCAGTGGACCGGATCCCCTGGATATGTAACCTCGAACGGTCAAACCGAGGAAGCTAAGTCGGGAGAAGAAGCGTACGATGGAATGGTAGTGACCGCTCCGGATTGCGATTATGGGGGCTTAATAAAGGAGATTGCAGCCCTGGATGCGATGACAGTTCAAATCTCTATGTGTGTTCCTGAACCAGCGTTCCCATCCAAGGCGGCTTTATCTGCTTTTTCTATCCAGCCCAAGGAGTGGATTGAGGCTGCAATGGAGTCTGGTGAGATCCTGGAAAATCCTGTCGGCACGGGGCCATATATGTTAGATGCCTGGAACCGCGAGGACAGCATTGTCTTCAAACGCTTCGATGATTACTGGGGCGAGCCAGCCAAAACGGATACACTTGTCTTCCGCTGGGCGGCAGACGGCGCACAACGCAAATCGGAGCTTGAATCCGGAACCGTGGATGGCATTGATAATCCCGATCCGGCTGATTTCGACGACCTGCAAGCAAACGGAGCCTTGGCCTTTTATCCACGTACTGCTATGAACGTTTTCTACATCGCTTTCAACAACACTTCTGAGCCCTTCGATGACGTGAATGTACGCAAAGCGGTTGCCTTAAGCATTGATCGCCAGCGGATTGTGGATAACTTCTTTCCGAAGGGCTCAGAAGTGGCCTCACACTTCGCACCATGCTTTATAAACAACGGTTGTGTGGGTGATGCCTGGCATGACTATAATTTATCAGCCGCTATAAATCTTTTAGCAGAGGCAGGCTATCCAGATGGCTTTGAAACTACAATTTACTACCGTGACGTTTTCCGCTACTACTTGCCAGAACCAGGCCTTGTCGCTGCTGAAATTCAGGCACAGTTGGCTGATCTTGGCATAAAAGCAGAGGTTGTGGCCATGGAGCCCTATGATTTCTTAAGCAAAGCTATTTCCGGCCGCTTAGACGGTATCTATCTGCTTGGTTTGAATGCGGTTTACCCACACATCACCAACTTCCTCGACTTTCACTTCGCCGCGAGTAACCCACAGTTTGGTGACGCATATCCGGGGATTTATGAACCGCTGCAGCAAGCGTCCCAGATTGCAGATCCTGCGGTGGCTGAGCCGCTCTATATCGAGGCGAATAATGCTCTTAAGGAGCTGGTTCCAATGATACCGGTCGCACATGGTGGTTCTGTAGCTGTCTACCAGACAGATGTGGATGGAGCTCACTCGAGCCCGCTGGGCAATGAGTATTTCGCTGTGATGGGCGGCAGGGATACCCTTATCTGGATGCAGAAAGCTGAACCCTTTTCACTATACTGCAATGACGAAGCCGATATTGAATCCTTGCGCGCCTGTGCACAGGTGCTTGAATCATTATTGGCATTTGAGGTAGGCGAAACGTCCGTGAAACCCGGGTTGGCTACCTCTTGCGATCCGAATGAGGATCTGACAACATGGACCTGCCACTTGCGAGAGGGAGTAAAATTCCACGATGGTTCTACATTAGATGCCAACGATGTAGTCATGTCCTGGGTGGTTGCCTGGGATGCCGCACATCCACTGCATATCGGCAATACCGGTGTATATGATTACTTCTACTTTCTGTGGGATAACCTCTTGAATGCGGAGTGAGCGTTGAATGCGCTTAATTCCTATACTTTTTACCGTGTAAGTCCGTATTACGGAGATTTATTATGGCAAAACTTGAAGTAATACTTGTAAACGAACAGAATGGTGAGGTTTGGCCTGCCGAGGTAATTGTCGACCATCCCGTAGGTTTATGGATTGACCAGATACTCAAAGGGTTGGAACTAGAGCGTAGCCAAGGCGGTCAGATTTTCTATTACCAGTTTGTAATTGAAAAAAGCGGGAGAATAATTAGGGAAGACCAGACCCTTCAATCCGCAGGAGTTTGTGAAGGAGATACTTTGCGCTTAGAACGAGACAAAGATTTTTCTCCACTGCCCACCGCCACAAGTAAAGCAAAATCGAAGGCAATTCCCTGGAAACTTATTGCATATGCCGGATCCCTGATGATAATTATCATCGGCGTTTTCTTAAAGATGACAATTAATAAAGAATATCAAAAAAGTGATCAGTTAAATGGTGGATCAACTCAAACTGTGACATTGTATCCTTCTTTAGTTCCAACAGAAAAGATTGCCACAAACACTCCAATTTCGCCCACAGATTCAGTCCAAAATACTAAAGAACCGGATATCAACAATCCGGATACCTGGCCTGTATTTGTATACGATACTTTTGAGTTGAAATCCGAAAACTGGAACCAAGGCAAAAAAGAGTTTGATAAAACTATAATAATATTAGCTATTGAAAACGGAGTATATCAAATTGATGCCAGCACACAGGATGGCATCACCCTCTGGTTGGTTAATTCCCTTGATTACCCACAGGATGTGTATTATTCAGCAGATATCAATCTGGTAGAAACACCAGCAAACGAAGATTTCGGTTTAATCTTTCGCCAATCCGATGGGGGCAACTATGGCGGTTTTGGAATTTCCAATGATGGGAAATATATCGCTTACTTCAAGATAGACAATGAATTTTTCAAACCAATTGACTGGAAACCCTCCAGTTATATAACAAAAAATGGGGTCAATTCACTTGCTGTTCTGATAGTAGGAGATTCATATAGTTACTATATCAATGGAAATTTGGTTGGGCAAACCACAGAGTCACGTTTACAAGGTTCAAAATATGGCTTTGGTTTCCAACTGCGAATTGGAGAAACCGCATTGGTTGAATTTGATAACTTTCAGATACGATCAATGGAAACTATAAATTGAATAACTCTATTTGACCGCAGACAAAATAACAGGAACGGAAATATGTGATTGAATCAATTTCTTCGATCCTCGCACCTGGTTATCACACTGCGTATCTGTTATAAAGCAGTGATTATTGATTATCAAACAACCCCAATGCAAGTTTGGCAAATATCCCCTTAACTTCTCTTGATTGTTTTTTTCACCCTTCTCCATCATATAGGCTTGATAGCCGCCTTCCTCTTCCCCTGTGCAACGCCGGTGGAAACCACCACAAGGGGGCAGGCTGACTCTTAATCAGCTAATTTATTTATGTGAACACCTATCGTAAAAGAGTATGAACATCAGGGATTCCCTGTGACTCTATTAGAGAATACGATTAGCTAAACCTAATAAATCACCTATCGCTTTGAAGTTTCTTTTTCCGTACAAGACAGGAAATAAATATGATCACTGCAGGTAGCCCAAAAAGAATTGCCCTACCAATGAAAACCTTGATTCTGTTTTTCCGAAGGTTCAAATTATCCTCAACAATGTTGTTATCGTTATCAATTACAATAAACTCACCCGCATCAATCTCATTATTGGCGATCATATTATTCACCGGAGCCATAAATTCCAATACCGCATCATGATTCCCAATGATTTGCTTTCCTTCCACTTCCTCAATAAAAATTCCGGTGCCTATATTTTTTATAGTGTTGTCTGTTATCCGGTTTGAATATGAATTTTTAATCGTAATGCCATTGTGTTCATCACCTCTCCCTATGATCTCATTGTTATAAATCTGCGAATCGCTTACATCCCACTCAAAGAACACGCCTGAACAACCCGTATAACAGTGCTTTGTGCAGTAGATGATGTTGTCATGAATATTAATATCCTTGCCAGCTATCACCCAGATGCCCTGCTCGCCATTATCAATAACGGTGTTCTTATAGATCTCAATTTGGCTGGAATAAACAATCTTATCTTCCCACACTTCGCCCGGAACACCGATGCCGTCTGAGCTGGATTCGGTCACTGTATTATCGAAGACCTTTGCCTGATTTACCTCGTGTAAATCTATCCCTACAATACGCTGCTGATCAAAATATTCCGGTTTTCCGTTTGACTCGAGATTATTTCCAGCAATAGTAACTTGGCGGCATCTTCTACATTTGATTGCGGCAGTCATCCATGTGTTTAGAATGGTATTGTTTTCTATTCGGATGTTTTCAACATAATCATCGGGGTCGCCTTCGATCAGTATTCCGATTTGATTGTTTTCAAAATAATTGTTTTCTATCCTGATGGTATCCCCACCCTTTACCAGAATACTGAATCCGCCAAAACCCGTATTTATTGGTTTTTCAATATCATTAAATGTGTTGTTCTGGATGGTAATATCGCTTGACTCGTATATCCCAATCGCGGCTTCAGTGTTCCCTTGAAAATTACAATTCCTGATTGTTATCCCACTTGTTTTTATAACTGAGATCAACTCGCCAATTCCCTGCCTGCCATCCAAGACAGCGCCCTGGCAATCAATAATCTGGTCTGGTTCTGTAACCATTATTCCATGATTAGAGGGAACTTGAATAACAGGTTCAGGAAAAGCCAATCCAGCATATACTACTCTTTCACTCTCCGGTTCAATAGAAGGGGCAGCCGTGAACACTGTGAGGTCAGTACAACCCGGGGCAATTAGAAACAGGACCAGCAATCCAATATTGGAAATGAGTTGAATTTTCATCGTGAGATACTTGAAAAATAATTAAAGTTTTACCTCGCCAATTACCCTGCCACAAGTTGACTCGTTGGAACCTGGCTCATAATCAGAAAAACGATCTGTTCTAACCTTCAGGCAATTCGTATCCTTCTTTAAATATCTTCAAGCAAGCGTCAACCACCTTGGGGTCAAGCAGTGTTCCCTTATCTTTCTTTATTTGGTTGAGCGCTATTTCAATTCCATGAGCCGGGCGGTATGGGCGGTGGGAGGACATGGCTTCTACAATATCAGACACAGCCAGTATCCTGGCTTCTAACAGTATTTCATCACCCTTGAGGCCCTGCGGATAACCGGAGCCGTCCATCTTTTCATGGTGCTGCAGAACCATCTCGGCGATTGGCCAGGGGAAATCAATGTTCTTGAGCAGGTCAAACCCAACTTGTGAGTGGGTTTGAATTATTTTATATTCAAGTTCACTAAGTTTACCTGGTTTGCTGAGAATTTCAGCAGGGATATTTATCTTTCCTAAATCATGGATGATGCTAGCCATGCGAACGCCTTCAATCTGTTCCTTGGAAAGATCCATCTCACTGGCGATGGCAGTAGCCAGGTCAGCCACGCGTGTCTGGTGGCCGGCTGTATAGGGGTCGCGCACTTCAACAGTCGCCGCGATGGTGTGGATGGTACCCTCTACGGTTTTTCTCAAATCCGATAATAATCCGATCTTGTTCCAGGCGGAAGACAACTGGTCTGCAAAGGCGGTGGCAGCCGGAATATCTCCCCCTGTCAGCGTATCTGACTGTATTGAGAACAAACCAATGGCCTGATCTTCAACTATGAGCGGGGCAAATATAGCCTTCTTGCCTTGTGAGATTTTAATCAATAGAGTGATTATCTTTTTTGATAGCTTGGGAAACATCTGCTTCACTGTATGATCTGAAGTTTCTTCGAAAAGAGTTTCTCTCTCCTTGATTACACTCCGGTATAAGTCAACAGTATCGATTGGGAAGGAGTATTTTTCATATTTAAGACCCACCAACTTCTCAAGCTGCTTTAATAATGCGGATTCATAACTGATATATTTTGTGACCAGTTTGCTCCGCGTTTTATCCAGCGGGAAAAGCATGCAGGAGATATCAAGCTGT
>Ga0255399_1020_pt1 | contig 13601 bp, 6 predicted proteins | sample ANMaggSSYBR01J13_FD_182115 | JGI IMG/M metagenome (GOLD analysis project Ga0255399, IMG submission 182115) | Sediment cell enrichment communities from methane seep in Santa Monica Basin, California, United Staets - ANME aggregate JGI... | ecosystem: Environmental > Aquatic > Marine > Cold seeps >...
CAGTTATGTCTGGAAAAATGGTTGTTTTGGAATATGTTTCTGACGGAATGGAAAATGGTGATGACTCCAGCGTAAGCGTAAACAAATTATTTGAAGACTTTATATATGCGTATATAAAGTATGCTATTTTGAATGGCCGCATTGGAGTGCAGGAATATATCGTTAACAGAGCGAGAAAAGATAAATCATCTTTACTTCGTAATGCTAAATTAAGATTAAGTAATATACACCCTGGAAGACTCTTACAAAACTTAAGAGGCCAGGATAAATGGATAAAGTAATATGCCTTTAACATCTACAAATTTTATAGCGGGTAAAATGAATAAGTCTGTTGATGAAAGACTTATTCCGCCAGGAGAATATATTGACGCTTTAAATGTCAGGTTAGGATCTACTGAAAACACAGAAATTGGTGCAGTAGAAAATTCATTAGGTAATACAGTATTAACTCAATTAGAATTTCAGGGAGTTCCTTTAGTGGGTGATGTTAGAACTATTGGTGTATATGAAGATGGTATTAACGAAACTCTTTATTGGTTTGTTCATAATGAAAATAATCCTAACTCCGTAACCACTGGCGTGGTAGATTTAGTTGTTTCCTATAATACTAACTTAGGGTCGTTAACTTATCATATTATAAGCACCTCTGTTTTAAATTTTGATTTTAAATACTTAATAACAGGTATAAGTAAGATTGAAAATTTATTATTTTTTACCGATGACTTAAACCCTCCAAGGGTTATGAATATAAAATCTGACTATGACTATCCCGGACCAGGTGCTGTAGATGATGTATTTGAAGAAGAAGATGTTAGTGTTATTGTAAAACCTCCAGGGTTTGAAGACTTTGATGCAGCAGGGGGTCAGGCCGCTCCTTTAGGAGCTCCTCATGTAGAGTTGTTTGCACTTCCTGGGTTATCTAACGCTGGGGGAGGTATACAAAGTCCCAATTATATGGATACTCGTTTTCTATCTTTTGCTTACAGATATAGGTATGAGGATGGAGAATATAGTGCAACATCATTATTTACAAATCCATCTTTTCAGCCAGGCACTTTTAAATTAAGCTTACAAAACTTTTGGAATGCTGGAATGGAAAATCGTTTTAATGGTTGTAATGTAACTGTTTCTACAGGAACAAGAAGGGTTAAAGAAATCGATATACTTTACAAACAGACTACCTCTAATGTTATTTATGTTATTAAACGATATAATAAAGCTAACCTGGGTATCCCTGATGATTCTTTTTATAATATTGAATTTCTTAATAGTGAAATTTATACTACATTAGGTTCAGATGAGTTATTAAGATTATACGATAATGTGCCTCGTACTGCTAAAGCGCAAACGATTCAAGGAAATCGTTTGATGTATGGTAATTATGTTGATCAATATGATATTAGAATTTCTCCAGACGGGAGTAAAATACCTATTGTATATCACTTAGATCCTCAGAGTAACGATATAACAGGGGAAGCTCTTCCTCAGGCTACAACTTCTGCGGGGGTTTATGCTTTTGATGGAGCCCATACAGAACCTGATTCAGTGATATCCTTTGATTTAAGTCAAGCTAATCCTCCGTCAGGAGCTCCTATTACAGTAGGGACTACATTCACGTTTAGTTTTGGAATGCAACAAACTACCGCTACTACTACTTCCACTGGAGGATCAGGTACTTGTGGCACGACAAGCTTACAAAATTCACCATTTAGTGTAGGGTTCAATTTTACCTGCGGGGTTCAGTATGCTGATGTTAATGCGATGATGACCTCTCAGGAATTTATAGATAGAATAGGAGGGAGTTTAGCCCAGGGTTACAGTGGAACTTCTATTGTTAAACCTTTATATCCATGTAATGAAAGTGCAACCGGAGGAACTCTGAGTGATAAGTTTTATGCGATAGCGGATGATCCTATGGCTGGCACAAGCTTAGAACTGGTTAGTGGAGGTATAGGTGGAACGCTATTAGCTCCTGCAGTTGCGTGTACGCCAGGAATTTTAGATACTAATCCGTTTCCTCTCACATGTTCTTCGACTATTTTATTAGCAGGAGTAACATCCTGTGATGATACCATAGCTCCTTGCGGTGGTATTGGATCAGATAGTTGTTGTCCAGGACAACTAACAGAAACTGGTACGGATTTTGGAGCAGTAGTCCCAGCTTTATTGGCAGGACAAATTGTTATAGATTCTATGACAGGATTAAGCGCTTTTATTACCGCTCCTCCGGTAGCTGGAGATGACTTTCTATTATTAACGGATATAGATGGTGGATTAGCAACATTAGAATTAAGCGGAACATCATATCAAATAGTAAGCGGAGGAGCAGTAACAACTCAGTCTTGTTTCCAGGATGGATTTGCATATTCGGTAGCAGGGAATGTTTTTAGCATTCAAGCTCCTTGTACTCAATATTTTGGAGCAGATGGAACTGCTGCGGGTAACTGGTGTAATGCAATTAGATATTATAACTTTATTGGATATTCCTCTTTTGCGTCTTATTTAAAATCCTCCGATACACAGAGTCTTCATTCTAATAGAGATTATGAGGTAGGGATTGTGTATATGGATGAGGCAGGTAGAGCGTCTACTGTTCTTACAAGTCAAAACTGCACAGCCTTTTTTGACTCATCTACTTCTATTTATAAAAACAAAATAAAAGTAACCCTGGAGAATTTACCTCCTTATTGGGCTAAAAAATATAAATTTGTAGTAAAGCCGAGTCAGGGCACTTATCAAACCGTTTATTCTAATATGTTCTATGCGCAAGATGGAACAGCTGAAGGAAGTACAGGTCTTCCTATTGCAGACGCTAATGATCCGAGTCAAGTGTGGTTTAGATTAGAGGGACAAAATCAAAATGTTTTAAAAGTAGGAGATGAGCTTATAGTAAAACAAGATAGTCAGGGTGCAGTGTTAGGATTGGCTAAAACTGTAGTATTAGCTATTCAGGCATATTCCGGTAAAGGTATTACAGATAAATCTTTAAAAGGTTTATATATGCTTTTAAAACCATCAGGGTGGACTACTGAATCTATAGATCAGGCTGAAATTTTTTATCCTCAAAAAAGCTGTGAGAACAACAGTGGTGGTAGTATCAGTAATTCATGTATTACAGCGTATAGTTTAAATTTTACAAATGGTCAACCCTATGATATTCCGGCAGGATCTACAATTAGGATTAAATTAGAAACAAGCAGGGGAGGGAAGAACTCTTGTAGTAGAAAAATAAACTACGACAGGACTTTTGTTTCTTCTCAAGATTATGGTAACTTTCATCAGTGGGCTATAGGGGATGACTTAGAAAGTAAAATGTTATGTACAGCAAACGGGGGAAGTACCACTCCTGGAATAAGTAACGTAAATGGTATGAATCTTAAGTTTGACCCCGTCCTACATACCAGTAGCGGGCCTATTTGTAGTGGGAGTGAATTTAACGCAAAATTTGGAATATACACTAATGCGGCAGGAGGAATGTTTGCGGCATATCAAGCGTCTATTACGAAGTGTACGGATTGGGGTGGAAATTATCCTGGAAGAGGGAAGATGAAAATAGAAGTAACGAGAACAGGTGGAGTGTTTGTTTTTGAAACAGTACCTCAGGATGCTGATCCTAATTTATTTTATGATGCATCTACCCTTTTAGATATTGAGCCTGAACTTCCGGGAGGACAAGGGTACCATATGGCCAGAAGAGAGTTTGATCCAACCGGATCTGGTTCTTATACTATGGCTTCTGATGGTCAAGACCAAACATCAGCTGGAGCTAATTTAATTACTGTTTTAGATGCGGTAAACTGTTATACTTTTGGTAATGGAGTAGAGAGTTATAAAATATATGACAGCCCTGCAGGTAAAAGTTTTAATTTAGGGGAAAGAACCTTAGCAGTGTCTAACCAAGACTTCCAAGAAGCGGATAGATTTGCAGGTATGACCTACAGTGGTGTGTATAGTAGTTCGGCTAATAGTAATAACTTAAATGAGTTTAATTTAGGTCTTGCAAATTATAAAGATTTAGAAACTTCCTTTGGGCCTATAATGAAATTACATGCACGTGAAACTGATATTTTATGTTTACAAGAGGATAGAATATCTTATGTTTTAGCGGGTAAAAATGTTATTACAGATTCGACAGGTGGTGGCGCTATTGCTTCTGTACCTGAAGTATTAGGAACACAAATAGCGAGAATAGAAGAGTATGGTATAAGTTTTAATCCTGAGAGTTTTACTTCTTGGGGGTATGATATGTTCTTTACTGACACTAAAAGAGGGGCTGTATTAAACTTAAGAGGAGCATCGCAAGGGAGCGACCAGTTACAAACGGTTCAAATGTATGGGATGAATTCGTGGTTTAGAGATTGTTTTAACGCTCAGCTTACTACCCAAAAATTAGGAGGTTACGATCCTTACATGAAAGAGTATGTGTTAGGAACTAATCTGATACAAGTTCCAATGCCTTTAAATGAGGTTCCTTGTGGTACCACTATCAGTCAATATAACAGTACTCAATCTATTACTTATGATGTGGACTTAGGACTGGTTATTGGACAAATAGATATTCCTTATAATATAAGCACAGGAACGGTAAGTATAACGATAGAATGGAATGGCGCGATAGTTGCGAGTGTTTCTGCGTTTAACAATGGAATGTTGAGTTTTAATAAAACATCTAATACACCTCAAAATTGCACTGTTACATTAACACCAACAGGAGGAGTTCCTATTGTCCCAGCTACTTATGATGTGACTGTTAAATGTCCACCGGAAGTTCCTTTAACAGTAATTCAAGTAGTAGTTAATTCTAATAATTATGATGGTCAATTTATTCATACTAATTATAATTGGAATGACGCTACTACGGTAAGTCCTTTTACTGGATTTAGTTCGGCAGAATTAGCCAATCCTCCTGCAGCGGAATATCTTGCTACTACAGGTATAAGATCAATAGGGGTGTTTCCTTATTCAACAGCTGACATTAAACTAAGAACTCAAAAATTTGGTATTGATAATTTTGATTTTGATCCATCTATGCATAAGTTCAGAATATTATCTTCTAATACTTTATATAATAATACGCCAGCAGAGATAAACAACCTTTTAGTAGCCTCTTCTGTGGTGAGTGGAGGAGTAACATCCCCTTCCCCTGGTGATTATCAGGCTATTGAACCGTCCTTTAGTATGCCTTTAGGGAATGAATATTTATATTTAATTTGGGATTTCCGTTTAATTAGTTCCGCAACCTTATGTTATTGTACTGACCCTTCTTCAGCCGAACAAGTATGTTGTGAATGTGATATACCTTGTGATCTTGCATATTTTGGGCCGCAAGTACCTACTGGGCCGCAAGCCTGCACAACGGAAGTAAATTCACCTGGAAACTTAGGGCAACTTGGATTCCTTGGGAACGGAGGACTGCCTACTATTGGGAATATTGTTTACAATAAGGATACTTGTAGTATATCTGACGGACACCCTCCAACAGGTTTTTATATAATAGACCCTAATGCAACACCAACCTTGTCACCAAAACAATGGGTAGAAATTGGAGCTAATGGGGTAATAATATCCGAAGGAACATGTTAAATAATAAAATATAATAAAGATATGGCGTGCACTAACTCAACAACTTTTTATTGGGCTGGAACCAGCTTTATCGCTGCTGTTCAGTTATATACAGATTCTAATCTAACCACTGTGGCTCCTGATGGATGGTATCAGCAAGGAGGAGTATGGAGACAAATGGTAGGAGGAATATTGGGTGCGGTCAGTACGTGTCCTACCTGTATGATTGCTTGTGACACCGAAGTGACTGGGAGCGGTGGAACTGGTCAATATTTAGCTACAGCTGATATTGGGAATACAGTGGGAGTGGTGCTTATTAGATTTCAAGCTTATAGTGTTCCTGATCGATGTACGTGGTCTTATGACTATGATAATTCAGGAACTCCTACAGTGGCTTCAGAATATTCTTCAAATACTTATGGATATATGGCTGGAATTATAGGTAATGGAGGAGGGACAGGTACTTATTCTTGTACCGCTACGGATGGAACTGTTGTAGCCCTAAGTAATGCTACAGGAAGTGGAGGGACTTCATTCGGAGGAAGTGTATTTAGTTATAATGCTGGAGGACCTCCGTTTTTTCCACCAACTGGTGGTACCACTACTATTGGCCCTTATACAGACCAAGCATCAGGAGGGATAACTCTGGTGAACGGAGGTACAGGTTGGTGTATGATGGTAGTTCCTAAACCTTTGGGGCTCCCTGCTACTTTAGATGTAGTAATAGACGGTCCTTGTAATGGTACGGCTTGGGATATTTATATCTCGTGTCCAACGTCTTTAAACCTATTTAAGTGTACTCCTTCTCCAGCTGCTTGTGCAGCCGCAACGCCTGATGATTTTTATACAGCTCATCCAGGGAATACAGCCGGAACAGCAGCTGCAGTCTTTGTGGGTGATTGGGCTTTTGAAGATCAATATGGGGTAAATAAAAAAGCCGCGGGGACTTATTTAATAAGCGGGAACTGTGTGACAGTGAGTTCTAACGGAGTAGTAACATCTGTAACCGCTTGTGCAGGATCATGTTAATTTTAAAAATATAAATTATGTCAACACCATACGAACCAGGTACTTTATCATACAGTGAAGATGTAAAAGGATGGCCTTCTTTTTATTCTTTCTTACCCGATTATATGATGGGTATGAATGGGTTTTTTTATAGCTGGAGTGGTGGTAATTTATATCGCCATAATACTAACCCTCTACGAAATAATTATTACGGAGTTCAGTATAGTTCTACTATTCAATCTGTATTTAATTTTGAACCCATGACTATTAAATTGTTTAAAACAATGTCTTACGAAAGTAGTGATGAGTGGAATTGTACAGGGCTCTTTACTGATTTAAATACAGGATCGATTCCAGGGACTAATCTTCCTCCCTTACAAACGTGGTTTGTAGAAAAAGAAGGTGAGTGGTTTTCTTTCTTAAGAGAAAACGCAACAACAACTAACTTTAGAGATAGATCGTCTAATGGTATTGGAGCTTGTAATGGTTTATCGGGCCCACCGGCTGCGGTAGTTATTGAATTTGGACTGCAAGATATCGGTAGTATTATAACGGTAGGAGATCAAGTATATTCTGCAGCCCCTTCTATCCCTCCAGCTGTATCTGGAGTGCCTACTTTTATAGGAGCTGTAGTAAATGTAGTCAGACAGTCTACGACAGATATCGCTACAGGTGTGGTGACTCCGGCTTCAATTACGGTAGATACAGTAGGGCCTTATCCTAACCCTGCTAATCCTTTACCTTATCCGTTCCCAGGAGTAGTCCCTGCTATAGGAGATTTTATTTCTATTATAAAAGACGCTATTGCTGGATCAAATGGAGCGCGTGGATACTTTATGAATTTTACCCTACAAAATGATAATACAGAAGCGGTGGAATTATTTTCTGTAGGGAGTAGTGTGATGAAAAGTTTTCCATAGAATTTATTATCTTTGCATAAATGAAATTAAATATAATACCATTACAACAAGGAGACTATGAAAATATTCTCTGTCAGTGGTGGAAAGATTGGAGATGGGTTCCCCCTTCTAAAGATTTTTTACCCGAAGATGGTCTGGGTGGTTTTATTGTGTATGATAATGACACTCCAATTTGTGCAGGATTTATGTATATAACGAACTCAAAAGCAACATGGTGTGATTGGATAATATCTAATATGCAATATAAAGACAGACAAAAAAGAAAAGAGGCCTTAGAATTATTAGTAAAAACTATAAGTGATAAGGCGGAAAATTTAGGGAAAAAATATGTATATGCTTTAATTAAAAATAAACCTTTGATTAATGTATATAAAAAAATAGGTTTTGTGGAAGGGAGTACCTATACACATGAAATGATTAAAACAATATAATATGGCAGTAGCAACCGCAGCAGTAATAGGCATAGCAGCCTCCGGATATTCAGCCGCTCAAGGATTTTCTCAAGCAGCTAAAGCAAAAAAAGCAGCAGAAGCAGCAGACGCTGAAGCAGCAAAAGCAATGTCTGAGGCTAAAGCAAAAGCAGAAATAGATCATTATGCAGGATTAAGCGTTCCTTTAGATGCTTATGAGGCAGAGTTTGAAAATCAATTAGCCGGACAAAAGCAGGCGGTAGAAGCCTTACAGGAGGGGGACGCGAGAGCGTTAGCTTCCGGGGTTGGAAAGGTAGGAGCTCAGCAAACTGCGGCAGGAGAGCAAACTCGTATAGCTATGGGAGAGGAGATATCTGACATAGATAAAATGAAGGCTGATTCTAAAGACGCTATAAACCAACAACTTATTGAGATGGATGTGTCTTATGCTAAAGAACAAAACCTAAGAAGAGCCGATGCTGAGGCGCAAAGAGCAGCAGGTATTTCTCAAGGTGTTCAAGGTATAGCGGGAGTAGCGCAAGGGGCGGCTTCATTCGTACCATTATATCAACAAAGTAGAGCAGATAGGCAAGGTTCTAAATTAGCTAAACAATATGCAAAGCAAAAGCCAGCTGGTATGTCTGATGCGGAATGGGCTGCTAAGATGGGTGAATTTCGAGGGAAGATAGGTAAAGATGAATATCAGTCTTATAAGCAAGGGAGTAGTAAAGATGCATTCTGGACTGGAGATGGGTTTGCTTGGGGCCACCTCGAGTCGGCCGATGCAGTATATGACCCTACTAAAACATATTAAACATGGCAAACCAATTTAGTAAATCAAAGATAGACTTTGATGTTTATGAAAGAGCCGATCCGGAATCACAGATTGATTGGGGAAAAGAGGCAAAGGTAATAAGTGATGCATTTGGTAATATTGCTAAAGATAGAACCGAAAGAAAAGCAGCGGTAGAAAAAAGTTTTGCGGATCAGCAAGCTAAATTAAATGAGTTAGGCGAATATGATAATCCTACCGCTCAGCAGGTTATGATGAATGCAGGGCAAGATGGTGCTAATAAATTATTAGATGTTAAGAATCTGGTAAAGAGAGGTTTAATGAAACCTTCTGATGCTACTATGTTTCAACAAAACCAATTAAATGGGTTTAATCTTTTGAAACAAAACATGGGGGCTTTTGATAAAACCTTCCAAGAATATACTAAACGAATGCAAGACGGAGAATCGGCTCCAGCAGAGCAATACTTTGCTACCTTAACTGAAGGGTTTGCTAATCTAAATAATATCTCGGTACAGACTGACCCTGAAACAGGTAATGTTTCTTTATTAAGGTTAGATGAAAATGGTGACCCTGTTGAGGGAGGAGATAGTATGACTGTAAATAGGCTTACTCTTTTAATGAAACAAAAGGTAAATAACTTTGATGTAGGAGGGGAAGTGCAAAAAATTAAAGGAGAGATTGGAATTACTACCACGTCAATAGCTAAACAAAAATATGGACCTAACGTAGTGATTACAAAAGAGATGATGAGTAAGGTGGAGGATGAATATTTGGAGTCCGAAAAAGGAAAAGGATTTTTAATGAATAAAGTAAAACAGATAACTGCTAACCCGATGAATGTTAATACTATGATTATTAACGCTGGTATGCAAACAGATAATGGGGAGGATTATCAATGTGGTAGTCAGGAGGACTATGACAACTGGATGGCAGAGAATGATAATGACGAAGCTAACAACCCATTTTTGGTTTTAGAGTTTGGTAAAGACAATCAATACCACGCAAACTTCAATGAAACTCAAATGACGAAAGCGGAAGAGTATGTTAAAAATCAAATTAGGGGAGCTGTAGATGTATCATACGAAGAAGATGTTAAACAGCTAAATGAAAAAGACCAGCCAAGAGCGAAGAGCGCTGCAGAACTAAGTATAGATAAAGACGATAAGGAGAAGTCAAGTAGATTAGGAGATTATGAGATTGCTTTAAATGATCCTGACCCTAAGAAGAGAAAGGATATGACGGATAAACTTTTTAAGAAAAGGAATGATCAAATTAGAGAAAGTAATAAAGGGAAATCAGATGAAGAAAAAACTGTATTGATTGATGATATTAGAATGGTTCAGAAAGAAGTAGATGATGGTCAAGGCGGCACAAAAACGGTTGATGTTAGAGTAGTTTTCATGGAAAATGGAGATGAAATACCTTTAGAAGGTAATACGGGAGATCAGATGAACACATTAGATTTACTATTAAATCCTGATAATAATTTAACTTCTGATGACATTGCGAGATTAGCTAAAGATAGAGAGCTTGATCTTGAGAGAGAGGTTCAAAGTAAGTCCGATAAAACTCGAACTCAGAAAGGTAAAAGTACTGCAATCAATTTCGATAACCCTACTATGGTTGGTGGTGAAGAATATGCTACATCGGATGCTTATCTGAAAGATGTATTTGGAGATGCATTTAATGCTGATAAATATTCCGCTACTGCGGATACCGATGCTGGAGTAGCTAAAAATTGGGCTGCTTATGTTCAAGCTTATTTCCCTGCGGAACTAATAACCCAATTCCAAGAAGCTAATCAACCTCTTACATCTAACTATGTAGATAAGGGAGATAAATTACCAGATGGATCAGATGCTGATGTTGATAAATTAGTAATGACTTTAGGTGGGAAAGAACTTATTATAGATATAACCAAGCCTACTACAAACCAAAAAGAAATTGAGAAGTGGATGTTAGAAATACAAGCAGAAGAAGATAAGAGAAGAACTACTACTGGAGGAAGTGGTGGGGGAAGCTCACGATAATATAATATAAAATATGTTAGAAGGTAAAACACAAGAAGAGGTAGAGCAGTTATTAGCAGACTATATAGCTACGATAGAAAATCCTGAATATGGGGGAGATAGGAATATTATAAACCCTAAATTCCCTGAGTTTGAAGGATTAGATCCTCAAATATTAGAGGACTATATAGCTACTTATAGAAACCCTAAATACCGAGGAGATGTAAAGCTCATAAATTCTAAGTTTCCTGAATTTTTTGAAGGAGTAAAAAAAAAAGACGAATCACAACTTTCTGGAGAAGAGGCAGTTACGGTATCCGATACAGAAGTGGTGGAACAACCTGGCTCATCGGGGCCTTCAGCTCCTCCAACTAACGTTGTCGATGCAGAGGAAGTTGTTGACGAAAGGGTAGAAGAAATACCCCCAGCAGAAACACAGGCTGCAGTTGAACAAATACAAGAAATACCTAATAGAACTGGGGCGGCTGATTTTGATTACACTGCTTATGAAGCTCCTGAGGTTTCTGAAGAAGATAATACAGCATTAGAAGACTTCTTTGGTAAAAATGTAGTTACAGATTTCTTCGGAGATATGTATAGAGCGGGCGTTCAAGGTCAAGCTCAAGGAGGTACCTTAGATGAGTCATTAGAGCTTTTTGCTAAAGGTAAAGATGTTACCGACCAAGATATTCAAGATTTTATTATAGCACAAGAAGAGATGAACGCGGTAGGTCAGTCTGATGAGATGCGTGAGTTCAATAAAATATATCAAAAAGATGGTGGTGGTTGGTGGGGATTTATAAAAGGGGTTGCAAATAACCCAAGTGTCATTCCTCAACTATTTGTATCATCTGTTAGCGCTATGGTAAACCCTACTGTTATTGCAGCAGCTGGAGTAGGTGCTGGTACAGGTGCGGCTATTGGCTCTACAGGGTTTAGTGCTGGTCCATTAGGAGTGTTTACTACAGCTGGTGGCGCATTAGCCGGAGCTATGGGCGCAGCTGGGGGTACATTAGAAACAGGTCTGACATTTGCAGAATTGCTTTTAGAACAGCTTGATGGTAAGCCAATGACAAAAGCTAATGTAAGGGAGATATTAGAGAGTGAAGAAAAAATGCAAGGTATCAGATGGAAATCTGCAGGTAGGGGTATAGCTATTGGTGCGGTGGATGCGGTATCAGCAGGAGTTGCAGGTAAGGTTACTGCTAAAGTTGCAGGAATGACAGGTAAAAAATTAATAGCTACAGGAGCAGGTATAGGTGTTGAGGCAGTAGGTGGTTCCACTGGAGAGGTGGCTGGTAGATTAGTGGCAGGACAAGAAATGGATATAGCAGAGATAGGTTTTGAGGGTGTAGCCGGAACTGCCACTGCTCCTCTTACGGTAGGGTATGGTTTATATAAAGCTCCTAAATATTATATTAATCCCCAAAATGGAGGTAAAGACCTTGCAAAAGTGAGTGGTCCAGAGATGGCAAAATTTATTAGAGAAGCATCTCCAGAGGAGTTAGCGGGAGCAACATTAGAAATAGAAAACGATCCAGAATTAAAAGCTCTTGCTGAGGAGCGTAAACAAGCAGTTAAACAAGACGCTCTTATAATAAAACAATTAAGAGAAGCGGGTATAACAGGCGATGCTACTATCGTAGAGCTCACTGCATTAGAAAAAGAAAAAGAAAAATTAGCCGGGAATACAACTCAGGCCGGTAAAAAAAGATTAGCTCAAGTTGAGTTAGAAATTGACGCTCTTATGGAGGGCGTGGATGTCGCTATAACTGAGACTACTGACGGGCAAGGAAACACAACTACTGAAACCGTAGTGGTAACAGAAGATTATGCGAAGAAAAAATTAACAGAGGAAGGGGTGGATAATCCTACCGCACAAGATATTGCTAACAAAAGAGCTGAACTTGTAGAGGAAGGTCAGCAAAGTATTAATGAATTAAAAAACAAAGACAATGCCATTCAAGAGCCAAGCACAGAGACGGTGGATGTACAAGAATCTACCGAAAGTAGCCAAGAGGTGGGAGAAGGAGACACCCCTGGGGAGTTTACCCAAGAAAGTCAAGAAGGTGACACAGATATTGAAACGCAGACGCAAGAGGAAGTAAGTGAAGCCGCAGCAGATTTAGGTGATTTAATCCAAAGAATAGATGATAATAATCCAGGACAAAATAAATCTCGAACTAATAAACGAGATGAAGTTGCAGAGGTAGATGAGCAAGAAATTATAGACAATAACCCAGAGGTGAGCGATGCTGCTTTGGAATGGAATTCTATAGACGAGGATATTGCCGCAAAAGAGACAGAATTAGACAACACTTCTTTCACTCAATTTAAAAAAAGATCCCAACTTAAGGAAGAGCTAAGCGTACTTGACGAGAAGAGGGACGCGGCATATGAGGTGTATAGAAAATTAATAGATGATTCTCAGAACACTACTACAGAGGCGGTTACTATTGATACAGATGGGAACTTAAACATTATTGAAAGTCAAGGCGGAACACAAGTTAATCTTCCAGGGGAGCAGGTTAATAATACTTTAAGCATTACCGAAAGAACAACTACTCAGAATGATAATCATTATTCTTCAGATATATTTACTAAAGAAAATCCAAACGTTACAGTTGAACAACACGAAAGTAAAATATTAAACTTAGCTAATAAAGCGGTAAAGGCTATTAGTAAAATATTACCAGACACTAAGATAATACTTCATAGATCAGAAGCTGCTTATAATAAATTTGCTACAGGAAAAGGCACGAGGGGTACTTTTGATCCAAATACCAATACCATTCATATTAACATGCCTAAGGCTAATGCTAAGACTATAGCTCATGAAGTATTCCATGCTGTTTTATACGATAGGTATGGTAGTGATATTAAGATTGCCGAGGTA
>Ga0255399_1021_pt1 | contig 13550 bp, 15 predicted proteins | sample ANMaggSSYBR01J13_FD_182115 | JGI IMG/M metagenome (GOLD analysis project Ga0255399, IMG submission 182115) | Sediment cell enrichment communities from methane seep in Santa Monica Basin, California, United Staets - ANME aggregate JGI... | ecosystem: Environmental > Aquatic > Marine > Cold seeps >...
GCAGTTTCTTCCTCTGCTGCTGGCGGTTCCTCACCCTCAGCGAAAACCGAAGCAGGGAAGAGGAGCAGCACTATCAGACAGATGGAAATGAACAGTGAAAATCTGGAACCTTTCTTCTTATGTACAAACATAATCAAGCCCTCCGATCAAAAATGATATAGTTTTTAACAAAGAAATAGAATTGTTTTATAGCCCCCGGCTTTGAAATAACGATGGGAAAGGGCCCCTTGGTCAAACAGAACTGGTCCGGAATACCTCCTTTTCTTAGGCGGCGCCGGTATAATGAAAAAACCGGCCTGAAATGAGACCGGTTTCGCTACTTGCTCCCCAAAGCCATCCCCGCGGTGTAATATCCCCAGGTAAGCGACCAAATTATGGCTGTGGTTCCCTGCAGTCTTTGAATATTTAGTTTAATTATACAAAATGAAATAAAAAAGTCAAGCACAATAATCTTTGTTCATAGATCAGGAAAAAATCTAATTGGCAGATCAATAATGTAAATAAAATGCGCGGGAAACCGCGCATTTTATTGAAGTAGATCAACCTGATGTGTTATTTTGAGTGGGTGGTGCAGCGCACCACCCAATAAATCTTATTTGGTTACCAAAATAAATGTACCGGGGAAGTCAACCGTGGTGGTAACGATTCCATCTGCCACCGTTATTACAGAGATCTCTTCCCAGGTGCCTGCTTCCGCGTCCCAGTACATGATGCCAAACTCGGCATCTTCCATGCCCTCGGGGATCGGGAAGGAAATTGTTATAGTGCCATCTTCCAAAGTCTCAACCACAACACCATCCTGCAGAAGTGTGAGCGAGAGCCCGGCTGCGAAAGTACTGCCGTCGGGCAGATCGCCCGGCAGAGATCCTTCCGGTACAGGATCCAGACTGGCGACAAAGCCGCACATAACCTGATTGAAGATTGTCGCGCCTGCATCCGGGAGCTGCAGGGTGTTGGCGAAATCGCAGCTCAGCGTTACCAGCTCACCGCCGGTAACCGGGATGAGTGGGCCTGGTCCCGCGAATGGGCCTGGTCCCGCGCCCGGGCCTGGTCCCGCTTGTTTGGGACCGACAGGTAGCGGGTTTGGATCCGTACCTAACCAGGGGAAATAGGTTACATTGTCGCTAACCGCATCGCCTGTTCCTGCAGGGTTCAAAGCATGCGTTGGCCCACTGGCATCACCCCACCAATTGCTAGTGGCGTCAACTATATACGAGGTTTGATTTTCAATCCCGTAACTGGCATTTCCGTAAATACTATTGTTGTGGAATATGTTGTTTGAACCGGCGCTGATGCCTGGGGAAAATGAATCTGCCCAAAGTAATACTCCGTTGCCTCGGAAAATCTCATAAGGTGCACCAACATATTTGGTTCCCATAATGGTATTTGTGATGCGATTGTCGGTGAAAGTATTGTCATGTGCACCCTGATCGATCATTATGCCTGCAATTGACGCATTTGTGATCGTGTTTCCCGTTATCAAATTATTATGTGAATCGCTTCTTAGGATACGGATACCGGGTCCATCACAGCTGATAGTATTGTTCTGAACTGTCACGTTATAAGCATAATCAAGCTTGATTGCCGCTTGTTCCGGAGAAAAGGCACCCGAATCTGTTGATATAGTATTACCGGAGATCAGTAAATCACCAGGATTATCACCCCAAGCAAAGTAAGCAATGATACCCCTAATATTGCCAGTGACAATGTTGTTTTGAACAGTGTGGTTTTTGCTTGTTTTGGTAAAGCCCCACCCCGTGCTCAGGAATATTCCGGCTGCATCTACATGCAGATTATGCCCGGTTACAATGTTGTTATTGATCGTAATGCCGTCTGTGTATCTGTAGGCTTCGATCCCGATGTATTTGTTGCCAGATACAATATTGTTATTTATAGTTCCCCCTAGTAAAAGACTATTGCTTCTACCCGCCACACAAATACCCTTGGCATGATTCTCCGGACTGGCAGGGTTCAGATTGTCCATTACATTATTGCCGCTGATGGTAACTATGCCTATACTGTTACTAACGTTGATTCCGGTTTCATGGTTTGATGAAACTATGCAGTTCATAATGGTTGGATTCTCACTTGGAGGCCTAGTTCCAGCATCTGTCTTGCGTGCTCGACCAAATGTTAATCCAGCGTCACCACTAAATTCGACCTTGCAGTCATTTATAGTAACATTCTTTCCTGAGCCGACATTGATACCATGAACATCTTCTGTGCCATCACCGTCTTCGTCGTAGTATTGAGGTGTACCTAAAGGTGTGTTTACACCGGCGTTCTTCACCGTGAAACCACTGAATGTTACATCCTCGATTAGTTCCGTATCACCCCCCACCATGTTGTTGCCGGGATTACTATTTCCGTAAGCGGTTATTTCCACACCGCTTCTACTGGCGATGGATCCGCTGGTGTCATAATGCCAGTAAGGTTCCAGACCTTCAAGGTCAATAATACTCTGGTCGATACCAGCACCTTGTACAGTCACACCATCCTTGGTAATGTGGAGGTACTCATTGTACTCACCCGCAGCCACATTAACTGTGCCGCCATTGGATACAATATCAATCCCGTCCTGGATAGATGCGGTTGTGCCGCCACCCACATATATGTTGTTGGCAAAAAACTGATAATCGTTACTATATTTAATATCCGAGAGACTTGTATTAAGATATATTGTGTCAACTACTATGTTTCCATGATTTACTATCTTGAACTTTGTCACTCCATTTAATGTGAAAACGTCGTTCACATAGTCAGTTGTTGATCCACCAATTCGAATCTCTTTACCATTTGAACGTGAATCATCAAGCGCTGCCTGGATAGGGTTATCAACCTTATAGCAATTATTGGGATCCGTGACTTTTGAAGAGCAGGTTCCACCGATATGGGTGTATCCAATCCAGATACCGCCGCTTTTGAAAAATGGATCGCTGCCTTCGGCACTGATTGTTTCTAAAGCATCTTCAGCCCCCACGCTAGCAAGTGGTAGTGGTTCGCCTTTCTCATCCACAAGCACAGCACCCGCCTCGTCCAGCGCTTCAACTATCGGGCTGAGGTCTTCTTTGGCAGCTGATGTTTCCTCTGCTGCCGGTTCTTCCGCTTCATCCGTGGATTCTTCAACAGTTTCTTCTTCAGCGGTCTCTTCGGCTGCTTCTTCCGCGGGTTCTTCCGTTTCTTCAGAAGCGGCTCCCTCAACGGTTGCCTCTTCAACACCGGATGGTTCTTCTACCGTTTCGGTAGTTTCCACGGCAGTTTCTTCCTCTGCCGCCGGCGGTTCCACCTCTTCAGCGAAAACCGAAGCGGGGAAGAGCAGCAATACTATCAGGCAGATGGAAATGAATAGTGAAAATCTGGAACCTTTCTTTTTGTGTACAAACATAATCAAGCCCTCCGATCAAAAACGATATAGTTTTTAACAAAGAAATAGAATTGTTTTATGGCCCCCGGCTTTGAAATAACGATGGGAAAGGGCCCTTGGTCGAACAGAACTGGTCCGGAATACCTCCTTTTCTTAGGCGGCGCCGGTATAATGAAAAAAACCGGCCTGAAATGAGACCGGTTTCGCTACTTGCTCCCCAAAGCCATTCCCGCGGTGTAATATCCCCAGGTAAGCGACCAAATTATGGCTGTGGTTCCCTGCAGTCTTTAAATACCCACTTTAATTATACATAATGACTGTAAAAAGTCAAGCGGATGTATAGGATCAATCCGTAATAAGAGTGCCGACTTCTTTCCCGATGATGGCGTTTTGAAGTGCATGGGGATCCCATAGGTTGAGCACCAAAATGGGCATTTTGTTTTCCATGCAGAGTGATACAGCTGTGCTGTCCATGACGGACAGGCGCATTTTGAGTGCGTCAATATATGAGAGTTTTTTAAACTTCACCGCGTCTGAATGTCCGTTGGGGTCTTTATCATACACGCCGTCTACCTTGGTCGCTTTGATGAGTATTTCTGCGCCGATTTCCGCAGCGCGCAGTGCCGCGGCGGTGTCTGTGGAGAAGAACGGATTGCCGGTGCCGCCGCCAAAAATGACCACACGCCCTTTTTCAAGGTGGCGGATGGCGCGGCGCCGGATATACGGCTCAGCGACAGCGCGCATTTCGATAGCGGACTGAACGCGTGTTTCCACATCCAGCTTCTCAAAGGCGTCCATCAGCGCGAGGGCGTTCATGACCGTTGCGAGCATGCCCATATAGTCTGCCGTTGCCTGGTCCATGCCTTTCTCAACACCTTCACGGCCGCGCCAGAGGTTGCCGGCACCGATAACGATTCCGACCTCCACGCCCATATCCTTTACCTGCTTGACACGGTTGGCGATATCCACCGCGCACTCCGCGTTGATGCCGGATCCTTCCTGCCCGGCCAGCGCTTCGCCGCTGAGCTTCAAAATGATTCGCGAAAAATTTGGTTTGGGCATCCTGCTCCTTTCTAAAAAAAAAAGCCAACCATTCGGTTGGCTTCTGGATTAATCTTCTGATTCCGGTTCCTGGGCACTCAATTCACCCAGTTCAAAGCGCGCGAACCGCCGGATGATGATATTTTCACCCATTGATGCGATGCTTTGTGCGATAAGGTCGTTGATGGTTATTGATTCATCACGGATGTACGGCTGTCGCAGCAGCACGACATCATCTTTGAATTTCTTCAGGTATCCTTCCACGATCTTGGGGATAATTTTATCCGGTTTGCCTTCTTCTTTCGCGCGGGCTGTGGCGACGTTCTCTTCCCGCTCCAGCATTTCCGCCGGGATGTCTTCTTCCTTGATAAATAAAGGCGCGGAGGCAGTGATCTGCAGGGCGACTTCATGGGCAAAATTGCGAAAATCAACCGAGCGCCCGACAAAATCCGTCTCGCAGTTTATCTCAACCATCACGCCAACACGGCCGTCTCCGTGTGAATAAAGCTCCACATAGCCCTCGGACGCTTCCCGTCCGGCGCGCTTCTTGGCTGCGGCCAGCCCTTTTTCACGTAAAAAATCAACGGCTTTTTCGAAATCGCTGCCGGTTTCTTCAAGAGCTTTGCGACAGTCTAGAATTCCTGCGCCGGTTGCTTCTCTCAGTTTTTTGATCTCATCAATTGCTACTGCCATCCATACTTCCTTATTCTTCTATATTTTATGTTTCAAAATAATGATTTTGCCTGCTCGAAGTTGCCTTATTTGTCGAACTTGTATCCCATTTTCTTCAATTTGTTCAATATGTTATCAGCGGTTTTGGGGCCGATGCCGGGAATATTCTGCAGGGCATTAACATCTTTTTCCAGCTTCTTGACCAATTGAGATACCTTTTTGATCTTTGCTTCAACCAATAGGTTATTCGCCCGGGCTCCGAGATCAAGCTCTTCAACCTTCTTATCCTCAACTTTTTCGGGCTTTTTCTCAGGTTCCTTTTTCTTATCAGGTGCCTTGGGCTTTGGTTCTTCCTTTACTTCTTCAGGTTTAGCAACCTCATCCTTGGTTTCTTCATCTTTGGTTTCTTCCGATTCAGCGGCTTTTTCTTCGACTTCTTCCGGTTCTGCTTCTTCTTCGGTTTTTTCTTCAACTTCTGCTTTTTTTGCTTCTGCTTCTTTTGCTTCTGCTTCTTTTGCTTCTGCTTCTTTTGCTTCTGCTTCTTTTGCTTCTGCTTCTAACTGTTCCTGGCGGCTTTTTTCCAATTTTTTCAATAGGGTATCGCCAAGCAGATCCTTGTCATCCACTTCTTCTTCAAGAGAAATGGCGGCACGCACGCGGATTTCATCTTCGCCGATGGGTTTTAGAGCTTCTTCATCTTCCTTGCGCATCGCTTTGCCTTCCAGCACCGCGTCAGCAACCTTGTGCACTATCAATTTGATGGCGCGGATAGCGTCATCGTTTGAGGGGATCAGATAATCAATATTGGTCGGATCACAGTTTGTATCGACCATTGCCACAACCGGCACACCTTTGAGATTGGCTTCGTGCACGGCTGTATATTCACGGGTTACATCCACCACAAAAAGCAAACCGGGCAGGCCGTTCATATGACGGATGCCGCTGAGGTGGACCAGCAGACGGTTGATTTTACGTTCGATGGTTAACTGTTCTTTCTTGATCAGGCGTTCCATCTCACCGCTGTCGCGCATTTTTTCGAGCCGTTCAAGCTCCATTATGCGGGCATGGATGGTGGACCAGTTGGTAAGTGTGCCGGGCAGCCATCGTTCTACTACATAAGGCATGCCGCAGCGCTCGGCTTCGGTCAGGATAGTTTCCTGCGCTTGCCGTTTGGTACCGACCAGGAGAATGTTTCCGCCTTCCGCGATACTATCCCGGATAAGATTGTAGGCTTCCTTCAAGCGTTCAACGGTTTGCTGCAGGTCAACAATATGGATGCCGTTCCGCTCGGTGAAAATATAGGATTTCATACGCGGATCCCAGCGGTTAGTACGATGCCCAAAATGCACGCCCGTTTCGAGCAATTCTTTCATTGAAATGTCTAAACTCATTGATAAAACTCCTTTGCGTTTTTCCTCCGCACCCTTCTTTTCAGTCCCCAGCCGCCGTTTCCTACGGTGACACGCAAGGACGATCGGGGCGCGTGTGTGATGTTTTGCTATTTTTACAGCGCGCCAAGTATATCATATTTTATTTACACAACTCTGGTTATAATGAGAGCCTGATTTTTTCCAATATTAAAGGGAGTGTATGCATATCCTTGCGACAAATGATGACGGCATTTACCACCAGGGGCTGCTCTCTCTGGTGCAGGAACTGCGAAATCTCGGGCGCGTGACAATTGTCGCGCCGGATCATAACTGGTCCGCTTCCGGCCACCAGAAGACGTTGCGGCGGCCGCTGCGCGTGAAGGAAGTGGCACTTGCGGACGGCACTAGGGGGTATGCTTGCGACGGTTCACCCGCAGATTGTGTATCTTTACCGGCGATGGGACTGCTGGATGACCCGGTGGATATGGTGGTGTCCGGCATCAACCCCAATGCGAATCTGGGGCATGATGTCACTTACTCAGGCACTGTCACAGCGACAATGGAAGCTGTGATCTGGAAGCTGCCCGCCTTGGCTGTATCCATGGACGCGCCGGAATATCACAGCGGTCCGCTGGATTTCTCAACTTCGGCTGCTGTTGCGGCACGTATTGCCGGAATCATCTGGGAGAAAAAGTTGCCTGCCAACACGCTGCTTAACGTGAATATTCCATACTGCGATATGGATGAGATCAAGGGATACCGGATCACCCGGCAGGGATTGCGTGTTTATCGTGATGAGCTCATAAAAAGAAAAGATCCGCGCGGCGTGCCGTATTACTGGATTGGCGGCGAGGCACCTACCGGTGTACCGGAGGAAGGCACGGATATCGGCGCGCTGAGCGCAGGGTATGTCTCAATTACACCGCTGACACTGGATATGACAAATTATGATTTTTTAAAGGTAATGCGGGACTGGCAGTTCAACAGTAAGTAATACCTGGCTGGAGATTTCTCCACGAAAGCTTTTTTACGAAGATATTACTCTCTTCTGTTTTGCTTTTAAGTTTCACGGTACCTGTTACTGCAGCCAGCCTTGGCGCGCCATCCAACGGTCTGGCGCCCTGTAAAGTGGATCCCATCCTGATTGCAGCGGCGCAAATGCAGGCGGATTATCTGGCTCTCATAGCACAAAAAGTAGGTAACGGACATGTTGGACCTGGCGGCGCAGACGCGGACGATCGTGCCCTTTTACCTGGATATCAGGCTGTGCCCGGATTGGATATCAATGAGAATTTTGGGGCAGTCACGGAGAGCCAGACGATTGAATCCTTGCTTGGAATTGGTATTATTCTGGGTGTATTGAGTAATTCCAATCGAGTGAAGTAATTTAAAGACTGTTTGCTTTATAATTTTGATTATGAAATTCTTCAAAAGCTCCCTTCTGCTCCTGGTTCTCCTGGCAGCACTGATTCCGATGGGAATTGCGCAGTCTGCGGCGCCGAGTCCATATGATCTGGTTGCCGGCGTGAATGAGCTGCGGCAAAACCAGGGATTATCACCACTGGAGACGGACGGCGCATTGATGGCAGCGGCGCAAAACCAGGCTGACTACCTGGCTAGCACGTACGGAACGAACTTTCCAACCTGGGACCAGGGACATGTTGGCGCTGGCGGAACAGCAGCAAGGGACCGGGCGGTTGCAGCCGGATACGCGCTTGGGCCGGGGATGAACGTAGTAGAGAACTGGGCAGGTGGAAATAGTAGTACCACTCTATCTGATGTGATCTATCAATATTGGTCAGATGAAGCCCATTGGAACACGATGACGACAATAGACGGCATCCATATTGGAGCTGGTGTCGCAGAGGGTGATGGGTTTGTGTACTTTATCCTGAATGTTGGCGTGAAGTATGGTTCTGGCGGAACCGGGGGCGGTGGAGCTGCATCCTCAGTACCGACCACAGCCGTGACTGCGCAGGTCGCGCCGGTAAAAGTATCCACGCCAAACGCGGATGGCAAGATCACCCATGAGGTAGATACTGGCCAGGCACTCTGGAGCATCGCAGCAGCTTACGAAATCACAGTAGAGCAGCTCCAAGCGCTGAATAACCTCACGGATAACACAGTCATTTATGTCGGCCAGGAATTATTGATCCAAACGGCTTATACCCCAACGGTTTCCCCAACGACAACTGTGACACCGCGCTCGGCCACGCGCACACCTATTCCGCCCCAAACCGCAGAAGAAGTAGTCACACAGACTGTTCAGGATGACACAGGAGCGGGCGGGTTTTTAAATATGGGCCGCAGCACCCTGGGACTGGTGCTGGTGCTGATCAGCGGCGTCGGACTGGCGCTCATGGCAATAAGCATCGCTGGCCGCAATCAGGGTGATAAGAACGGAAAGGCCGATTCCTGACCGGCTAGTCTGCTTTTCCCGATTTTTCTAATTTCTCCAGTCGATTCATGATCTCAACCAGCGCGTCCTCTACCAGGTCCGGCAGTTGGTCGTGCGCTAGGTCCGGCTGATCCCTTCCGGTTTCTCTTTATGAATTACATGACCGGGAACACCAACCACGACGGAATCATGGGGGACATCATCTACCACCACTGCATTGGCACCAATGCGGCTGCATGTGCCAATTGTGATGGCGCCCAGCACCTTGGCACCGGCTCCAATAACCACTCTTTCTTCTATGGTGGGATGCCGTTTCCCTTTCTTCAAACTAACGCCGCCTAGGGTTACACCGTGATATATGGTCACGTCGTCTCCAATTTCCGCGGTTTCACCGATGACTACACCCATGCCGTGGTCAATAAAAAAAACGGCGGTCGATGTGAGCGGCTGGATGAATCTCAATGCCTGGAAAAAAACCGATTGATTTGCGCTAAAGTACGGGCGATAAGCGGGAACCCGCTGCGCCAAAACCAGTGCGCAACGCGGTGCCCACAAACAGCGTGCAGTCCGGCATAATTAATCACCACTTCCAGCCAGGAACGGGCTGCCGGGTCGCGGTCAAAAACCGCCTGTATATCCTTCCAAATTTTACTGGTCATAGTTTGAATTATTCCTCATCCAGATAACGATAGAGTTCTGTGCTCAGGTATCTTTCACCAAAGGAAGGGATGATGACAACAACCAGTTTCCCTTCGTTCTCTGCGCGTTTGTCGACTTTAACTGCCGCCCATACGGCTGCGCCGGAAGAAATGCCTACGAGTAACCCTTCTTCTTTTGCAAGCCGACGGGACATTTCAAATGTATCTTCTCCAGTCACCCGGATCACTTCATCAATGACACTGGTATTCAGGATGGGTGGAATGAATCCAGGACCGATTCCCTGAATGGAGTGCGGGCCCTTTTCACCGCCGGATAATACGGGCGATTCAGCCGGTTCCGCAGCGATGATTTTTATTTTTGGATTCCTTTCATTAAAGACCTCCCCCACACCGGTTATTGTCCCACCGGTGCCAACCCCCGCGACAAAAATTAGATACCTGTCCATCGGTATCTTCCCAGATTTCGTTGGCTGTCGTGTGGCGGTGGATGTCCGGATTGGCCGAATTTTCAAATTGATTGGGGGTGAAATAGCGGTTATCCGCTTTTGCCATTTGTTTTGCCAGCTCTATAGACCCCTTCATTCCCTGATCACCAGGCGACAGGATTACTTCTGCGCCATGCGCTTTTATGAGCAGCATCCGCTCCCGGCTTACCTTTTCTGGCATGATGATAGTTAGGGGGTAGCCACGGGCGGCGCAGGCGAACGCCAGACCGATTCCAGTGTTTCCGCTGGTTGGTTCCAGAATGATTGTATTCGGTCTGATTAAGCCGTCCTGTTCCGCCGCATTGATCATGGCTACACCCACGCGATCCTTAACGCTGTGGGATGGATTAAAGTATTCCAGCTTCGCGGTGACCACCGCTTTGCAGCCATCTGTTACTTTGTTTAGCCGTACAAGGGGTGTACCGCCAATTAATTGTGTGACATCATTTGCGATTTTCATATTTTCCTACTTAAAAATAAAAACTTCCGGTGATTATTGTTTTTCAGCGGAATTTTATTTAGATCCGCCTGTCCCGGAAGCTGACTGCTTGCAGCGGGCGGATTCAGACCCAATTCCGTGGGCAACAGATGCATTTAATTACAAAACCATGTATCTTTCTTTCCATTTCCCGCTTATAGAAAATCTGAACAGGCACGTCAAGCTGTGAAGGCTGGTTTTACCAGAAACTAATAAAACGTTAATCCGTATATTAAGATGTAAATAATCTTGTTTTGAGGTGAAAAATGAAGAAAAAGCTGTACCGTAGTGAGAATGAACGTGTGCTCGGTGGTGTTTGCGGCGGGCTGGGCGACTATCTTGGAATCGATCCGGTATTTATCCGGATATTTTTTGTCATCTGGACGATCCTGGGTGAGGCTTCTGTTTTGATCTACTTCATCTTATGGGTTGTTATTCCGAATGAATCTGAAGTGTCACCTGGTATAAGTTTGGACAAGGGAGATATCGGTGCGCGGTTCCGCTTGATGGGGCAGGAGATCAGCCAGGCTACTCGGCAGCCCAGCCCCCAATTGATCACTTTTGTGGGCGTTGGCCTGATTGCCTGGGGTGCATATCAGCTTCTGCAGCGGATCGGACTGTTATGGTGGATCCCACGGGAATATACCAATTACCTGTGGCCGGCACTTTTGATCATCGCTGGCGCTTTTGTACTTGTACGGGCATTGACAAGGGAATAGAAGTACCCTCTCAACCGATTGAGGGGGGCAACCGGCCGAAAGGGCATAGTTATCGTAACATGTTATGATAATTTATACAAGAAAAAACGATTCTCTGTAAAATTAATAAAGCAGGGAACTTTTTTTATTAAAGAACCGTCCTAGATTTGAAATCAGTTTCAGGAGGTTTACATGAAGGAGAAGAAAACCAGGTATCTGGTACCGATTCTATTCGCACTGGTGTTCAGCGCATGCACGCCAGCAGTGAACATGGCAGCAGAGACCCCGGACAGGAATGCTGCAGAGATCTCTGTTACCGGTTCTGGCCGTGTGCTTGTGACGCCGGATATCGCCTATATCAATGTTGGTGTTCGCTCCCAGGCAAATTCCGTCGCGGAAGCGCTTGATAAGAACAAGCAACAGGCGCAGGCAATCAAAGAGGTGCTGGTAGATTCGGGTATCGCGGAAGAAGATATCCAGACGACCAGCTTTAATGTATACCCACAGTCCAATTACGATTATCAGGGAAACATCACAAGCACCTATTTTGCTGTGGAAAACACGGTGTTTATTACTATTCGCAATCTGGATGTTTTGGGAGCAACCCTGGATGCGGTCGCGCGCAGTGGTGCGAACAATATCTACGGTATAAATTTTGACGTATCGGATAAAACTGAGGCGCAGAGCACCGCACGAAAACTGGCAGTGGAATCCGCCAGGATCCAGGCGGAAGAATTAGCTGAAGCCGCCGGTGTTGTGCTTGGCGACCTGGTATCTATTTCAACTTCTGCCAGCAGCCCGGCGCCATATTATGGATACGGCATGGGCGGTGGGGGAGAGGTCTATGAAGCTGTGCCGATATCATCCGGCCAGATACCAGTCAATATATCTCTTATAATGGTTTTTACAATCCAATAATTAAAAACATCCGCTGGTGTTTCAGCGGATGTTTTCTTTAAAGAAATAAAAGTATCAGAAAATAGACAGCAGGCCCTGCCCACAGCCAGGTATCGATGCGGTCAAGTACGCCTCCATGTCCCGGGATGATGGATCCGGTGTTTTTCAAGCCGAACTGGCGTTTAACGAAACTCTTCGCCAGATCGCCCAGCGGGCAGGTGGTACCCACAATTAAGCCGGTGATGAGGCCTTGCTTCCAGGTGATGTTTGCACCCATGGTTGAGGATATCCAAGCAGCGGCGATGCCGCTGAGGGTTCCGGCGATAATTCCAGCGATATTGCCGCCTATATAATCGGAAGCCGCTTCGGGAACCATCAGCTTGTTCCGGAATTGAGCCCCGGGAAAGGTGAAGACGTGATAGATGATAGCCATCGAGATTGAAACGGTGAAAACTGCTGTCAGCCAAAAATGTTCCGGGAGTGATCCTGCCACGGCGCAAGCGGCAGCACCGGCAGTGACGATGATTTGCGCAGGCGCATATCCTCCGTGAATGAACATCCGGGTGTATTCCCAGGTCGCCAGGGCAAGAATTACAGCCAGGCCGATGGTATAAACCCATCCGCCAATGATGATTAACGCCAATCCAAGTATGGATATAATTAGGGCGCTGGCAGTCCGTTTAGCCGGCATATTTTTCATTTTCTTCTGCGGGTTTTCTCCCGCCATAGCGGCGGTTCCGTGCAGAAAAATCCTCGATAGCTTTCTTGAGTGAATCTTCGCCAAAATCCGGCCAAAGCGTATCAGTAAAATACCATTCAGCGTATGCACTCTGCCATATCAGGAAATTCGAAACGCGGATTTCTCCGGATGTGCGGATAACGAGGTCGGGATCTGGAATGCCGGTGGTGTACAAGTGGTCAGACACCACTTTCTGAGTGATATTATCGGGTTTAATGCCTTCGGCGGCAATTTTTTGCATGGCATGGACGATTTCGTCTCTGCCGCCGTAATTCCAGGCTACATTGAGGATTAAGCGCTTGTTATCGCGTGTCATGTCGATGGCTTTGCGGATTTTTTTCTGGGTTCTGGGGTCAAGCTGTTCAAGCCGGCCGATATGTCGCAGTTGAACACCTTGTTCATTCAGTTCCGGCACTTCTTTTTCAAGCACATCCCCCATGATCTGCATAAGACCCTGCACCTCATCTTCGGGGCGTTTCCAATTTTCTGTGGAAAACGCGTATATGGTCAGATAATTGATCCCAAAACGGACACACGCTTTGATAATCCGCCGCAGGTTTTCTGTCCCAGCGCGATGCCCGGCCATTCGCGGCAACCTTCGGGCGGTAGCCCAGCGTCCATTGCCGTCCATAATGATGGCGATATGCGCGGGCAGTTTCTCAAACTGCGGCGCTTTAGTTTCCTTAGGCATAAGCGATTTCAGATCTCCATAATTTCGTTGACTTTTTTCTCACCGACCCCTTCCATTT
>Ga0255399_1022_pt1 | contig 13517 bp, 5 predicted proteins | sample ANMaggSSYBR01J13_FD_182115 | JGI IMG/M metagenome (GOLD analysis project Ga0255399, IMG submission 182115) | Sediment cell enrichment communities from methane seep in Santa Monica Basin, California, United Staets - ANME aggregate JGI... | ecosystem: Environmental > Aquatic > Marine > Cold seeps >...
ATAGTTGGGTTAGTTTTGTAAAATTTGATTTATCTAGTCTTCCGGATGATGCGGAAGTTTTAGATGCAGAAATCAGTCTCTATCTTACCGCAAGTCCTGATGAGGGATCATTGGTTAAAATGTACCCTATCCGCCAATATTGGTCTGAAAATTCTGTTACTTGGAACACAAGACCATCATATAAAGATTTTACAAAAACTAGAGGGTTAATTGACACCATTAATATTTCAACTAAAGGATGGAAAGATTGGGATGCAACAAGTGTTGTTGAGGATTGGTTAGATGGTTCAAGAACTAATTACGGGGTTGCTTTTGAAACAGATTATAATATTCCACGTTTTAGAAGTGATGAGTCATCTTACGAGCCTTCATTATATATTTTATATCGATCATCTAGTGGAGAGGAACCCGAAGATCCTCCAGAAGATCCACCTGAGGATACTACACCTTGTGAAATTGAATATACGATAAATCCAGAAAATCCACAAAATGGTGATGAAGTTACCATTTCAGTAACAGCAACTGATGACATTGGTCTTGAGTATCTTGCGATAAAAGAAGGAAGTATCGAACTGTGTTCTGAATTTGCAGAAGATGATGAAACAAAAATACTTTATTGTAACTATACTGAAAATTTATATGTTCCTGGTAAAACATTTTTCATTGAGGCAAATGACTTAGGAAGTTCTTCAACACAATTGATAACATTAGAAATAAATGTTGAAGGAACTGGTAGCAATCCCATAGTAACTCTTGACATTGCATTTGATGAGGATGATGCGATACCTGAGAAATATCGATTGCTTCCTATGGATGGACAAGAAGTATCTATCACTGCAACGGCAACAGATCCAGATGGCATTGATTTTATGACGATAACTTGTGATGGAATGCCATATGATTTCTCGTATGATCCACCTCAAACAGAAGTTGAAGAAACAATAAATCTCATTAATGGAGTTGATATTCTCGATGATTGCTCTACTCCTTGTACATTAAGATATTCAGTTCGAGCATATGACATAGAAGATCTATCTACGCGAGTTGAAGGTGAGGATATTGAGGTTAATGCTCCTTGGCAGTGGTACTGGGGTCTTCCATTTGCAAATTGGGGCTCTCCAGATAACCATACTTGGTCATGGACTATGATGGAATCAATTTTTGGTGAAGATGATGTATGGATAGAAAAAGGATGGGGCTGGAAACGTATCAGAGCCGAACGACTTTTTGATAATAAAGTAAAAGAGGGGGGACGAGGAGGTCAATGTTATGGTATGTGTGCGCTTTCTCTTGAATTTGCACGTCCAGGTTCTGGTTTATATGCAAATTATATACAAGATACAGCAGTAACTATTGATGGATTGGAGCGAGAAAACTGGGATTACACATGGAGATATTATTACGCACGTCAAGCAGGTCAATATTCCAAAAACATCCAATCTATACAAAGAGATCAATGGTGGGATCAAAATGGTTTAAGCACGACCACATCTTCTGGTCTACATCCTCACATGGAGAACGTATTAGATCACATCATTGATGATTTAAATGATGGAAATCCAGGAATGTTAGGAATACGAGGTTCAGGGGGACATGCAGTTGTCCCATGGAGAGTTGTACCTGGTGAAGGTGATGAACCAACAAAAATTTTTATTTATGATCCAAACAGGCCCCATGCAAGTACTCATGACTCCACAGATTATTCAAATACAGGCCATTATCCGTTTATCGAATGTGGTGTAGATTCAACATATGATGGTTGGTGGTCATATGTTTGGAATAGTACATCTACGTGGGATGATAATATTTATTATTATCCTTATAATGAAGTAGTTAGGGATACAGGTGTTAATTATATAGGATCTGCAGGAATTACAGATCAACGCCTTCCAAGCTCACTACAAATCACTTCACTGGGTTCTGGTTCTGCAACATATTATGCAGAGGATTCCGCCGGGCGAAAAACAGGGCATGTTAATGGGGAAATTGTTGCTGAAATACCATATTCATACCCAATTCTTGAATATGCAAATTCAAACAATAATGATGCTATGTTTATTTATCCAAGTAACATCACTTTAACATTTCATGTTGAAAGTACAGTCGAATTAGATGATGAAATGGGGTCATATTCGCTGATGCTATGGGATAATTCGTCATTTTATGCTCTTGATAATGCATCATGTACCAAAGACACGAAAGATGAAGTTACATTCACTCCAAGGTCATCAAATGCTGGAACTCCTGATTATTCTACTAACTTTCAATCGTTGATGAATATCTAGATATGATGAAGGTTCATCAAAGAAATATAAATCAACATCCTTTAACAATGCCGCAGCTATTGACATCAATTGCAGTTCCCCACCAGAGATAGTACCTGCTGAAATCTCTTTGTCTAAAATACGATGTAAATCAAGTTTTTCAACGATTTCATCATAGTTTCCATCTGTATCTAAATTTTTTAGGATTGTACTGATTTTTCCAGACATTACTTTTGGGAGTTTATCAACATATTGAGGTTTCACAACTGCATTTATGTTTTCATTCATTATTTGTTTAAAATAATCATGAAGTTCAGTTCCAGAGGTATAATCAACAATATTATTCCAACTTTGTTTTCCTTCATAATCTCCGAGATTTGGGATAATTTGACCTGATAAGATCTTTATAGCCGTTGTTTTTCCGATTCCATTAGGTCCAAGGATACCAACACAAGTTCCTTCTTTTGGAACGGGCATACGAAATAATCGGAACCCATTTTTTCCAAATTGATGGATAAGATCTGTTTCAAGTTCTTGGGAAAGTCCAATAATTTTTATCGCTCCAAATGGGCATTTATGAACACATATCCCACAACCTACACAAAGCTCTTCGGAAATCACAGGTTTTCCATCATCTCCAAGAACAATGGTTTCGTCACCTGCTCTCACTCGAGGGCAATATTTAATGCATTCTTTTGAACAGTTTTTTGGTTTACATCTATCACGAAGTAATACAGCAATTCTCATAGTACCTAAACAGCTGTTAAACAATGAACGATACATAAATTTTTAGCATGACTATTCTAAAAAAATCAGATAATTAAATATGATTTCATTATATTTTTCAGAAAAATGGTTCATAGATGTTATTTTGGAAATGTATCTGATTAAATTGAATTATCCACAATCTACAGAATATATCGTAACCAAAGTTCACATCCGTCCATTGATTCACCTGGTGAGGGGTTAAATAATTTGAATGTCCCTATAACTATATTTCCACTGTTTTTTGGGTATTCAATCATTGATCTTGCCCCTAGATTTGAAGCATCTCCTAATCCATTGGGTTTTAAACCAATATCATTTTTTATTATGGGGCTCCATTCTTCACCATTAAAACTCCAAATTTCAAAACCATGTGTTTCAGTATCAATGAACCGATGGTCATTTTCACCATCATAAATAAATGGAAGGTATACTTGACCGTTTCCGGTTCCAACCCATAAGGTATTATCTTTTGTAACTGTCATTGACCAAATGTATTTATTCATCGAATTTCCAAAACCATCATAATTAACATCTGTTTCTTGTACTCCTGCAACTTCATCGCTAATAACTGGATACCAATCTGTTCCATCATATCTCCATATCTCACAGCCATGATCATGGAAAAAACTAGATCCAACCCCAACATATAGATCATCATTGTATATTACCAAACTTCTAATGCCATAGTTTTCGGCTTCTCCAAAACCATCTTTTGAATCGCCATTCATCCCATTTGGTAGAGCAACTTTCTGCCAATTAACTCCATCCATTGTTTTCCAGAGCTGACAACCTGTTCCTTTTTCATTATTGTGCCATAATCTTGAATTAAATGTTCCCATGTAAAGCTCGTTGTTGTATTCTTCCATAGTCCAAGCATATGTGTTAATAGCTTCTTTTTCTAACTCCTCTTCAGACATAAATTCCCGAAAACCATGATCTACAACCTGTTCCCAATGAAGTCCATCGAAACTACGCCAAACTTCACATCCACCATCATTGGAGAAATCCCAATTCATTGTTCCAACATATAGGCAATCATTAAATATTTCAATACTCCAAGCACCAGTATTATCTGGATTTCCAAAACCTCCCATTGTAAATGGTGCAGAATGACCTACAACTTGTTCCCAATGTATTCCGTCAGCAGTTCTCCATAATTCACATCCTTTTCTGTCCGGGTTGATTAAACTGCCAATAGGTGTATTCCATGTACCAACATACAAATATTCTTGAAATTCCTTCATAACAGAGGCAGCTGCGTTGAAACGGGATCCAAAACCTGCATTCATATCGGAATCTGAATTTTTCCCAACTACCATGCTGAGTGAGTCTGTTGAATAGTTATATTTCCATATTTCACATCCTTGACTAACAAAAGTCATAAGATGTAATCCAAAACGTATGGGGAGATGGGTTAAATCACCAAATAAAGCATAGAAATCTGGAAATGCAGATGCAACAATGAAACTATTATATTCTAATTTTTGTTTCTGAGAAAACGACATCATATTATTCTGAGTTCCAATATACAAATCACCATTGAAAATTTCCATTCCTCTTGTCCCATAGTTTGATTGTTTTCCAAATCCATTATCTGTTAACTGTTTCCAACCAAAAGGTAAAGTATAAAGATCAAGTGTGTTTAAATGACGATTATAGATTTTTGGTATTTGCGGGTGAATACTTGGTTTTAAAAGATTAAATTTCATTTGTTGTATTGAAAAGTCATAGCTATTTATTTTTGAAAAGGAAAAAAGTTCATTGATATCAATAATGCCATTATTGTCTTCATCTGCATAGCCATCAAGACCTTTTATTAGAAAATGAGTAAGAATACTCTTTCCATTGTAATTAATTGATGTTTCTTTCTTTGGGAAAAAACTTCCTGTTGCTGTGAGAATAGTTCTACTATATTGTTTCAAGGAAGACATGTAGCTAGCATAACTTGTATCAAGAATAATTGAGAGGTGATGTGAATCAAGAGTGTCAAACCATGAATCAAATTCCTTATCTGTAATTTTATCCTCTGCATAACTATAATCTGATACATCAAAAGGAATTGAATATGTATTTCCTAATGATTTCTGTTGAAAGCTTAATTTTTCTGTTTTTCCGTTGAGATAAAAAAGAACGACATCATCTTGCTTTTCTAAGTTATTAAGCCAATCGATAATTGAGGATTTGATGTTGCTTTTTGTCGCATCTTCATTAAGTAATAGTTTCACGTTTTCTTCAATCCAGTTATGGCCCTTTATTAGTTGATTATAAAATGATAATGCCGTATCAGTATTATTGAAATTAGAATTATTATCAAATTCATCAATACCAATGATAATAGCAAAATAGTTTCTTTCATCAATTGATACTGGATCTTCTTGAAAAATATCATCATCTTGATCTAATATCTCTTTACTTTGATCTAATGTTTCATTTGTACCTATTGATATCTGTGAAAAACTTCCAAAAATCAATAAAAAAAGAACAAGAAATAATTTGTAATATGTAGTTATTTTTTTCATATTGTTTCTCCATTATAAAAATTATAAATAATTTATATAAAACATGTTTTAAGTATCTTATGGTGGAGATAATTTCGACTATTGCCGTATTTCTTAAAATTTCTAATAATTATATTAATAATATCATTAATTAATTATAAATTCTAAAAATAAAAGGTAAAATCTTATATAAGATATATCAATTGTTCAAGGAAATTCAATAAAATATCATTTTGGAGGAAAAAAATTTATGAGAATAATAAACAAGAAAATAGCAATAACTGCACTTATATTATGTTTTATAGCACCATCAATAATATTAACAACACAATCCGGACCACCACCAACACCTCAAACATATAGCACAACATATACGAACAAAAGATATTGGCATACATCGTTACTCTGATGATATTGAGGTATTATATTTAGATGAACAAAATTTCAAACTGTATCAACAAGAAAAATCATTTACCACCCAAATTCCCATTAACATATATGATAATGACAAGGTGATATTGTTAGATTCCAACCTTTATGTTGTTTTTGTAAATAATGCACATCACGCGTCAGCTATTATTGACCTATCACTAACCATGACAGGCGACATTACTGACACAGCATTTTCATTTGATAAACCAAGATCATCATTATTTGATCATCCAACATTTAATATTGGTGATCATATTGAGATTACAGGATCTGCAAGTGATACATCATATATTATCATTGAAAATTCAACTATTTCTTTTCCAAAAGGTTCATGGGCTTATTATTGGAACACTTCTGGATTAAAACCAGATTTACATGTTGTTCAATTGGGTTGTCAGGAAGAAATTATTGAAAAAACTATTAGACTTATTGATGTAACGCCACCAGATATCAGTATAAATGCACCTGCTCATAATCAAATATTTGATCAATCAGAACCACCATTTGATTGTTATGGCTCTATTTTTGATGCATCTAATATGACATCAATTGAGCTAAGTATTGATGAAACCATTGTTGATCGATTTGAATATTCAGGTCATTGGAATATATCTATTGATCCTATTGAATTATCTACTGGCATTCATAGTATTACTTGTAGAGCAGTTGATTATTCAGGCAATAGTAAAACTGAATCTATTGACATTATAATCACAGATGATGCATCATATGAACCACCAATAATTAACAACATATCAAATGATCTAAAAGTATTTGGAAACTGGACAACCGTAACAATATATGCAAACGCAATTTCACAATCTCAATATCCAATAAAAGAATTAAAGATCTATCTATCAAACAATAGTGAGACCAATATAAAAAAGATGTATCTTTATGCATCCAATCCAGTTCTTCCCAGACATATTGAAGACCCATTTTTTAACCTGTCAAACAATCCGATTTATGGATGTAGTCTTGGTGATTTCTACAAGAAAGAAAGCATTGAATATTGGATTGAAGCAATTGATTTTTCTGGAAATAAAAATAGTTCACCTGTGATGGTTATTGAATGTTAAAAAAAGAGGAGAAATGAAAAAGAGCTACTTTTTCATTTGATATTTCACAATTTTAGATTTTTCTTCGCCTTTTACCCCATATTAAACAGAACAATAATGAAATCATAAATACAAACACTTCAAAACCTGGTGTATTTATATCTAATATATTGTCATCATCCGTAGAGGTTTGATCATCGGTATCCTGTTGTTCATCGCCTGTTGTAAATGATCCTGTTGCAGATGTTGTTGCCCAATCATCAGGGGTTACTGCAAGTTTTTCATTTGCACCCATTGAAAAATCTTCCTTTGACTTAGGAATAAAATCAACATCTGGATCATCTTCTAAGGATTCTGAACTTTTCGTGGTCACTGAAAAAGAAAATGGTGTGCCAAAGGTTTCTACAATTAAATCATCATAATCCTCAGAAATATATAGCTCAATTTCTGCACCATCATCATTTTGACCACTGGTAAATATATATTCTCTGGCAACCAATTTTGGAGAATTATAAAATTCTTTTGCTATCGTGATTGAATAATCCAGTGGATCCATTCCCCGTAGTTCTGTCACATCGCTTCTGAGGAACTTGAATGAATAATCAGGAGTTCCAGCATTTGATGACCTTGGAGTGAATGTAACTTCATCTTTCGTGTCTTTGGTACATGATGCATTATCAAGAGCATAAAATGACGAATTATCCCATAGCATCAGCGAATATGACCCCATTTCATCATCTAATTCGACTGTACTTTCAACATGAAATGTTAAAGTGATGTTACTTGGATAAATAAACATAGCATCATTATTGTTTGAATTTGCATATTCAAGAATTGGGTATGAATATGGTATTTCAGCAACAATTTCCCCATTAACATGCCCTGTTTTTCGCCCGGCGGAATCCTCTGCATAATATGTTGCAGAACCAGAACCCAGTGAAGTGATTTGTAGTGAGCTTGGAAGGCGTTGATCTGTAATTCCTGCAGATCCTATATAATTAACACCTGTATCCCTAACTACTTCATTATAAGGATAATAATAAATATTATCATCCCACGTAGATGTACTATTCCAAACATATGACCACCAACCATCATATGTTGAATCTACACCACATTCGATAAACGGATAATGGCCTGTATTTGAATAATCTGTGGAGTCATGAGTACTTGCATGGGGCCTGTTTGGATCATAAATAAAAATTTTTGTTGGTTCATCACCTTCACCAGGTACAACTCTCCATGGGACAACTGCATGTCCCCCTGAACCTCGTATTCCTAACATTCCTGGATTTCCATCATTTAAATCATCAATGATGTGATCTAATACGTTCTCCATGTGAGGATGTAGACCAGAAGATGTGGTCGTGCTTAAACCATTTTGATCCCACCATTGATCTCTTTGTATAGATTGGATGTTTTTGGAATATTGACCTGCTTGACGTGCGTAATAATATCTCCATGTGTAATCCCAGTTTTCTCGCTCCAATCCATCAATAGTTACTGCTGTATCTTGTATATAATTTGCATATAAACCAGAACCTGGACGTGCAAATTCAAGAGAAAGCGCACACATACCATAACATTGACCTCCTCGTCCCCCCTCTTTTACTTTATTATCAAAAAGTCGTTCGGCTCTGATACGTTTCCAGCCCCATCCTTTTTCTATCCATACATCATCTTCACCAAAAATTGATTCCATCATAGTCCATGACCAAGTATGGTTATCTGGAGAGCCCCAATTTGCAAATGGAAGACCCCAGTACCACTGCCAAGGAGCATTAACCTCAATATCCTCACCTTCAACTCGCGTAGATAGATCTTCTATGTCATATGCTCGAACTGAATATCTTAATGTACAAGGAGTAGAGCAATCATCGAGAATATCAACTCCATTAATGAGATTTATTGTTTCTTCAACTTCTGTTTGAGGTGGATCATACGAGAAATCATATGGCATTCCATCACAAGTTATCGTCATAAAATCAATGCCATCTGGATCTGTTGCCGTTGCAGTGATAGATACTTCTTGTCCATCCATAGGAAGCAATCGATATTTCTCAGGTATCGCATCATCCTCATCAAATGCAATGTCAAGAGTTACTATGGGATTGCTACCAGTTCCTTCAACATTTATTTCTAATGTTATCAATTGTGTTGAAGAACTTCCTAAGTCATTTGCCTCAATGAAAAATGTTTTACCAGGAACATATAAATTTTCAGTATAGTTACAATAAAGTATTTTTGTTTCATCATCTTCTGCAAATTCAGAACACAGTTCGATACTTCCTTCTTTTATCGCAAGATACTCAAGACCAATGTCATCAGTTGCTGTTACTGAAATGGTAACTTCATCACCATTTTGTGGATTTTCTGGATTTATCGTATATTCAATTTCACAAGGTGTAGTATCCTCAGGTGGATCTTCTGGAGGATCTTCGGGTTCCTCTCCACTAGATGATCGATATAAAATATATAATGAAGGCTCGTAAGATGACTCATCACTTCTAAAACGTGGAATATTATAATCTGTTTCAAAAGCAACCCCGTAATTAGTTCTTGAACCATCTAACCAATCCTCAACAACACTTGTTGCATCCCAATCTTTCCATCCTTTAGTTGAAATATTAATGGTGTCAATTAACCCTCTAGTTTTTGTAAAATCTTTATATGATGGTCTTGTGTTCCAAGTAACAGAATTTTCAGACCAATATTGGCGGATAGGGTACATTTTAACCAATGATCCCTCATCAGGACTTGCGGTAAGATAGAGACTGATTTCTGCATCTAAAACTTCCGCATCATCCGGAAGACTAGATAAATCAAATTTTACAAAACTAACCCAACTATAAGTAAATTCATCAACTGTAATGTCAAGATAATACTTATTCGTTCCTGAATTGTAATTATATGTTGGTTGATATTCGCTTATATATACCGAATAATTTGATTCTAATGTTGTGCTATATGTTTGAGGTGTTGGTGGTGGTCCGGATTGTGTTGTTAATATTATTGATGGTGCTATAAAACATAATATAAGTGCAGTTATTGCTATTTTCTTGTTTATTATTCTCATAAATTTTTTTCCTCCAAAATGATATTTTATTGAATTTCCTTGAACAATTGATATATCTTATATAAGATTTTACCTTTTATTTTTAGAATTTATAATTAATTAATGATATTATTAATATAATTATTAGAAATTTTAAGAAATACGGCAATAGTCGAAATTATCTCCACCATAAGATACTTAAAACATGTTTTATATAAATTATTTATAATTTTTATAATGGAGAAACAATATGAAAAAAATAACTACATATTACAAATTATTTCTTGTTCTTTTTTTATTGATTTTTGGAAGTTTTTCACAGATATCAATAGGTACAAATGAAACATTAGATCAAAGTAAAGAGATATTAGATCAAGATGATGATATTTTTCAAGAAGATCCAGTATCAATTGATGAAAGAAACTATTTTGCTATTATCATTGGTATTGATGAATTTGATAATAATTCTAATTTCAATAATACTGATACGGCATTATCATTTTATAATCAACTAATAAAGGGCCATAACTGGATTGAAGAAAACGTGAAACTATTACTTAATGAAGATGCGACAAAAAGCAACATCAAATCCTCAATTATCGATTGGCTTAATAACTTAGAAAAGCAAGATGATGTCGTTCTTTTTTATCTCAACGGAAAAACAGAAAAATTAAGCTTTCAACAGAAATCATTAGGAAATACATATTCAATTCCTTTTGATGTATCAGATTATAGTTATGCAGAGGATAAAATTACAGATAAGGAATTTGATTCATGGTTTGACACTCTTGATTCACATCACCTCTCAATTATTCTTGATACAAGTTATGCTAGCTACATGTCTTCCTTGAAACAATATAGTAGAACTATTCTCACAGCAACAGGAAGTTTTTTCCCAAAGAAAGAAACATCAATTAATTACAATGGAAAGAGTATTCTTACTCATTTTCTAATAAAAGGTCTTGATGGCTATGCAGATGAAGACAATAATGGCATTATTGATATCAATGAACTTTTTTCCTTTTCAAAAATAAATAGCTATGACTTTTCAATACAACAAATGAAATTTAATCTTTTAAAACCAAGTATTCACCCGCAAATACCAAAAATCTATAATCGTCATTTAAACACACTTGATCTTTATACTTTACCTTTTGGTTGGAAACAGTTAACAGATAATGGATTTGGAAAACAATCAAACTATGGGACAAGAGGAATGGAAATTTTCAATGGTGATTTGTATATTGGAACTCAGAATAATATGATGTCGTTTTCTCAGAAACAAAAATTAGAATATAATAGTTTCATTGTTGCATCTGCATTTCCAGATTTCTATGCTTTATTTGGTGATTTAACCCATCTCCCCATACGTTTTGGATTACATCTTATGACTTTTGTTAGTCAAGGATGTGAAATATGGAAATATAACTATTCAACAGACTCACTCAGCATGGTAGTTGGGAAAAATTCAGATTCCGATATGAATGCAGGTTTTGGATCCCGTTTCAACGCAGCTGCCTCTGTTATGAAGGAATTTCAAGAATATTTGTATGTTGGTACATGGAATACACCTATTGGCAGTTTAATCAACCCGGACAGAAAAGGATGTGAATTATGGAGAACTGCTGACGGAATACATTGGGAACAAGTTGTAGGTCATTCTGCACCATTTACAATGGGAGGTTTTGGAAATCCAGATAATACTGGTGCTTGGAGTATTGAAATATTTAATGATTGCCTATATGTTGGAACAATGAATTGGGATTTCTCCAATGATGGTGGATGTGAAGTTTGGCGTAGTTTCGATGGACTTCATTGGGAACAGGTTGTAGATCATGGTTTTCGGGAATTTATGTCTGAAGAGGAGTTAGAAAAAGAAGCTATTAACACATATGCTTGGACTATGGAAGAATACAACAACGAGCTTTACATGGGAACATTTAATTCAAGATTATGGCACAATAATGAAAAAGGAACAGGTTGTCAGCTCTGGAAAACAATGGATGGAGTTAATTGGCAGAAAGTTGCTCTACCAAATGGGATGAATGGCGATTCAAAAGATGGTTTTGGAGAAGCCGAAAACTATGGCATTAGAAGTTTGGTAATATACAATGATGATCTATATGTTGGGGTTGGATCTAGTTTTTTCCATGATCATGGCTGTGAGATATGGAGATATGATGGAACAGATTGGTATCCAGTTATTAGCGATGAAGTTGCAGGAGTACAAGAAACAGATGTTAATTATGATGGTTTTGGAAATTCGATGAATAAATACATTTGGTCAATGACAGTTACAAAAGATAATACCTTATGGGTTGGAACCGGAAACGGTCAAGTATACCTTCCATTTATTTATGATGGTGAAAATGACCATCGGTTCATTGATACTGAAACACATGGTTTTGAAATTTGGAGTTTTAATGGTGAAGAATGGAGCCCCATAATAAAAAATGATATTGGTTTAAAACCCAATGGATTAGGAGATGCTTCAAATCTAGGGGCAAGATCAATGATTGAATACCCAAAAAACAGTGGAAATATAGTTATAGGGACATTCAAATTATTTAACCCCTCACCAGGTGAATCAATGGACGGATGTGAACTTTGGTTACGATATATTCTGTAGATTGTGGATAATTCAATTTAATCAGATACATTTCCAAAATAACATCTATGAACCATTTTTCTGAAAAATATAATGAAATCATATTTAATTATCTGATTTTTTTAGAATAGTCATGCTAAAAATTTATGTATCGTTCATTGTTTAACAGCTGTTTAGGTACTATGAGAATTGCTGTATTACTTCGTGATAGATGTAAACCAAAAAACTGTTCAAAAGAATGCATTAAATATTGCCCTCGAGTGAGAGCAGGTGACGAAACCATTGTTCTTGGAGATGATGGAAAACCTGTGATTTCCGAAGAGCTTTGTGTAGGTTGTGGGATATGTGTTCATAAATGCCCATTTGGAGCGATAAAAATTATTGGACTTTCCCAAGAACTTGAAACAGATCTTATCCATCAATTTGGAAAAAATGGGTTCCGATTATTTCGTATGCCCGTTCCAAAAGAAGGAACTTGTGTTGGTATCCTTGGACCTAATGGAATCGGAAAAACAACGGCTATAAAGATCTTATCAGGTCAAATTATCCCAAATCTCGGAGATTATGAAGGAAAACAAAGTTGGAATAATATTGTTGATTATACCTCTGGAACTGAACTTCATGATTATTTTAAACAAATAATGAATGAAAACATAAATGCAGTTGTGAAACCTCAATATGTTGATAAACTCCCAAAAGTAATGTCTGGAAAAATCAGTACAATCCTAAAAAATTTAGATACAGATGGAAACTATGATGAAATCGTTGAAAAACTTGATTTACATCGTATTTTAGACAAAGAGATTTCAGCAGGTACTATCTCTGGTGGGGAAC
>Ga0255399_1027_pt1 | contig 12829 bp, 11 predicted proteins | sample ANMaggSSYBR01J13_FD_182115 | JGI IMG/M metagenome (GOLD analysis project Ga0255399, IMG submission 182115) | Sediment cell enrichment communities from methane seep in Santa Monica Basin, California, United Staets - ANME aggregate JGI... | ecosystem: Environmental > Aquatic > Marine > Cold seeps >...
AGAAATAGGATTTTATTATTAATCTCAAATATCCTCTATTCATTTATTACAACCTCTAATAATCTACAGGACCAACTTTTCTATGTGCAACCTCACAATCTGCTTTTGCGATTGCTAAATATCGCTTAACCATTTCAAGTGATGAATGGCCAAGATTTTTTTGAAGAGTGTTTGTATTCCCACCATTTTTGAAGTATTGAATAGCAACTATATGCCTGAAGTGGTGATGAATCCTGCAACAAACTTATATTGCAGATTTTTGTGTACAAGGGGGTATCTGATCGCGGGGCGAGAGGATTCGAACCTCCGACCTCTTGCACCCCATTCAACGGCGGAAGTGTCCATAGCGTATTTTTCCGTCCATTGTGTCCACACAGTACACAATTCAGTTTTATTCCAAATTGCTTTTTACTTCGATAAAAAAATCGGAAGTACCTTGTATAATACGCCTAAATTGATTTCCTTATCATAAGGAAGGAAAATATGCCTGAAAAACGTAAATCACAAAAATTTTTAGCTATCAAAACAAGATATTCACCAATTCTTAAAGATTTAACTGAGGCAATGGTGATTACCTTGCTAAGTTCAATACCTTTATTGGGTAAAGCGTTAGTTTTAAACAGAAAGACTCTAACACGATTATCCGCCCTTTTTGAAAGTGATGACAATATTCAGAGTGATATAGATAAAGTTGTCCAAAACATGGATGAAGTTGAAGAAATCATGGTCCGGTTGAAAACACATATTGGACATCGGAAGAATGACCTTCAAAAAACACTTAATGAATATCAAAGATTCAAAAAATTAGCGGAAGTAGAGAAAATAAATGCAAAACCGATACTAGATGAGTTACGTAAGGAAGGTAATAAAGGCATAATCTGGGGGGTTGTTATAAACCTAATCATGATCATTATAGGAATTATAATTTCCTATTTTCTGAGGATTTGGATTCCAAACTTCGATTTTTAGATAATCGTATAAAAATTCGAAGTCAGGTATCCTGTGCTTTAAGAAATCGTTCCCCCGCAACGAATCCGAAAAACGCTTAAAAATGTCACCTTTTGTCACCTTTTGCCATCCCCCATTGGGTTAAATCGGAAAAAATCCTGGACTTCACCTCTTTTCCCCTCACTCAACAACCACCGGGAAAATCAGGGTTGGGTGCTGTTAAATGGATACCTTCAATATTGCAGAAGGTCAGAACCCTGAACTCACGTACCTGCTGATTCTGCTTGAGTTTACCGGGCGCATCCTGTTTGCAATCTGATATTAATTCACCCAACGCAACGGCAGCGGTGCGCGAGACACCGATCGAAGCATTTTATATTTCGGGTAACCCAAAGTGATCATCATTTGTATCTCCCGGTCATCCGGGATGTCAAGGATATCTTTTCCCAAACTCTTATCCATGATCGTGCCGGCGATAAAATAACCGATCTGACATGTGGCGAGGCCCATTTGCACTGCCGCGAGCTGCATGGTGTAGCCGGAGATGACAGAATCATCGCGCCCGAAATGGGAATGGGGAGTGATCGCTGCCAGAACGACCGGAGCGCCGAAAAAGACGGGGTCCTCCCCTTTTTTTAATCGCCTCCCCAGATGTTCAAAAGTCTTTGCCTGCATAAGCGTATCTTTTTTATTCTGTGCGCTGGTTTCAGGCGTGATGGATTCTCTCAGATGCTCAGCGCTTTTTACCAGAACATTAACTGTTCTTTCGCTCAATAAGGAAATTGTCTCCCTGTCATCAACCGCCAGCCAGGAAATTGCCTGCATGTTCTTGCCGGTTGGCGCCCAGTGGGCGATATTTACAAGAGAAGCGATTTTCTCCCTTTCGACATGCTTAGTCTTATACGCGCGGATTGAACGCCTTGCTCTAAAATAGCCGATTAGTTTTTCAAGATCATCTTCCGATCTCTCAATTATTGGGCAATCCTCTAATGGGAAACTGCTGTGAGTGATGGCGTCCACTGGGCATGCCGCTATGCACTGACCGCAATCCCAGCAGCGGCTTGGAGATAAAACTATTGCTTTCTTGTCCTCTAACGCGAACACACGCGTGACGCTGCACAGCGCGATGCAGGCGCCGCACCCGGTGCATTTTTCCTGATCTATTTTGATTTCAGCCATCTCACACCTCATATTAAAATCTGCTGTCCGAATATTACTCCAAGAAGCACCATGCCGGCATGATACACAAAGGAGGTATTTTTCTTTGGCAGGTTGTATCTCACCAAAACCAATTCGCATTCAATCATCACGAGGTGCGCACCACCATACTAATGGGTTTCCATAGGGAAGCAATCAGATCCTTACTAATCGGCAGTCTCGGTTTTGGCTGAGACGATAATGATTGTTGAGTTTGATCAATACAACCCAAGTCCCTGGCAACTAACTTTCCTTTTTAAAGAATTCAAAGCCGGCGGCGGTGATGGCGAAAGAGACCCAGAAGTAGGGCAGGGCAAAGGTATCGAGGCTGAGCTGCTCGACGAAAAAGGCGACAAAAGTGAAAAGCCCCATCCAATGCAGGGTTTTTGCGAGTTTGTTTTCATGGCGGCGCAGCAGCGAGATGATGGAAAAGACCACTACCAGAAAGGCGGAGAAGGCCGCGAAACCAAGGATGCCGGTTTCCGCCAGGACGCGGAACCAGAGCGACTTTATGTTGAGCAGATTGCCCGAGTGAAACATTAATCGGCGGATCTCGTTCAAGCGCCAGGCGTAGGCCGGCAGCGCTTCCGGGAAGAAGAAGCCGGCATTGCCGAGTCCGACTCCAAGGAAAGGATAGCGGCTGAAGATATTCCAGCCGGCGATCCAGTAGGAGACGCGCGCGCCGAAGGAGAGATCCTCCGCGTACTTAAATATATTGAATTTGCCCAGGTCGATGCTGAAGATCTCTTCATTGCGGTAATCCAGTATGCTGAGGGCGTAGACAGCCGCGGCTAATAAGCCGATATACACCAAACCGATCAACAGCACGACTGCCAGGCGCAGCAATGCCCGCGAGCGCTTTTCCTGAAAGTGCGAGTAGCGTGCAGTGGCTTTTTTCTGGATCCAGCTGGCTGCAAAGGCAGTGCCGCTCAGGAAGAGCGCGCCGATCATGAGCAGGAAGGAGAGATAGCCAAGGCGGGAAAGGGTGAAGAAGAGAGCCGCAGAACCGAAAAGGAGGCAGATATCCTCTACCTGAAAAACCCATAACTTGCGTTTGAAGGCGCTGCGGCGGGTAAGAGCGGCGGCGAACCAATAGGGGATATAGAGCAGGTTCAATTGGTTTGCCAGCCAGGAGGGCTCATAAGCGAAGGCTGTGACACGCGCGCGGTAGAGCGTGCCGGTGGAAAAGAGGTTGTGAATGCTGCGGTACCAGACAGGGTAGCGTCCGACCCGCTGCCAGAGGATAAATTCAATAAGCGCTTTTACTAAAATGAGAGTGCCGCCAATCGTGATCAAACGGAGTGTGCGGTCGAAGTCACTTTCGGATCCTTTTTCCCGCAGCCACAGCATGGTGACGAGGTAAAAAACTACACCCATCACAAGTGTGATAACGGACTCCAGGTTTTCCTTCCAGAGCGTGATACCTTTGAAGGCGGGGATCGGGTAGAAAAAAGCCAAGAGAGTTGCACCCAGCGCGATCAGCACGAAGAGAAAGAGGGGCAGCGTGTGTTTTGGGATGGTCATGCCGCTCAATACCTTCGGCAGCAGCCAGAGCAAGGCAAGGGCCAGCGCGATTAATCCGGACGGGACGGCAACCATCTGGCCGCCGATGATGCACGCGACCAGGGGCAGGCTGGTGAAGGGCAGCGCGAGTAGAAATAGCGTCCACAGCCAATCACAGGATTTTTCCAGAAATTTGCCTAAAGCGGCTTTTTTTCCTTCAGACATGCGGTTTTTCTTCACCGCCGTGAATCAGCAAGTACGCGAGCGCCAGGATGAAAGCCAGCATGGCACCGGCAAATACGAGACTACCCTTCCCGCGGCGGGTGGGCTGCATCGGTACGAGCGCCTGGCTGACAAAGCTGAACTGCAGGTCCGGGTGCAGCAGGCGCGCCTGGCCAAGTTCATGCTGGAGGATTTCGGTTTTTTTCTGAATTTCAGCAGCGAGTGCTCTGTTGTCCTCAAACGTACAGATCTTCAACAAGGCGGCTTCCGCAGGGGGGAGCTCCAGGCAGGATTCAAGGGCTGTGATGTAGGTCTGCAGGCTTTCCGCCTGCAGGGCATGGCCATAGGCTTCGGTGAGCTGGCGGTAGGATTCATCCGCCCAGATGTTGGCGAAGAGAGCGGCGGTTTTGGGGTCAGTATGAACCACGCGAAGAGTCCATAAGTCATCAATGCGCTCCACGGAAAAGGTATCAAGAATGGTTTGGCGGTCGATATCGAATCCCTGCGTGCGGATCTGCGCTTCGACCTTATTTAGCACCGGATCAAGGACACACACCCAGCCAACTTCGTTTACCGCACGGTTTTCTTCATAATCTTCCAATTCGGAAGCGTCTGTGTAATCCAGCTGGCTGGAGATCCGGGCATAAGCTTCATAGCGCGGTGGGAGAGCGAAGCTGGCAAGATAGCCGGCGATTCCGCCAACCAGCGCGGCCAATACCAGCAGCCACCACTTATATAGAACGTTGTGGAAATTGCGCACAGGCGTGAAATTATCCGATTTCATATATTTCTCCCGGTTCGGAACAGATGATATTCGTCCGGATGGCTATTGTACTATTTTATACAGTACTGATCTATTGTGAATAATTTACGCTGAAGCGAACTGAATTGACGCGCCCGAATGGAACGGTTGTACACGGCTGCCGAAATGCTTCGCAAGGGTTTTAATGGCATCTTCCCCGGTGCAGTGGTTGAGATAATAGGAACTGATTGTGTATTCCGCTTCCAGCACATCGATAATATGGCGCAGCTCCGGACCGCTGGTATGGAGCAGATGGGTACCGCCGACAACCGTGTGCACCGGTTCGCTGAAATTGGATTTCACATAATTGAGGGTATTGAGCAGCCCGGCGTGGCAGCATCCGCAAATAAGGACCAGGCCGTCTGCTGTTTTCATCACCATTGACAAATCATCTGTGTAAGGATCAGGTTGGTAATTGCCGTCCACGCGGATGGAAAGACCCGCGCTGCTCCCCTCCAGTTCCGAACGCGCGGTAATCTCGCCGGTCCTCCATAAGCCAGGGAATATTTCAACAAGGGCATTTGAAAGGCGCCAATCAAGGACATGTGAATATTGCCCCCTGGGAAAAGGAACGCCAACGGATTTGTTTTCTCCTTTTTTCTTCGAAAAACGGTCCTGGAAGAGAGTGGAGTGAGCATGGACAGGCAGCGATCTGCCTTGAAGCTCCCCCGCGAGCGCCATCAACCCGCCGGTGTGGTCATAATGGCCATGGCTGAGCACGATCGCGTCGATCTTCTCCATCTGAAATCCCAGGGCCTCCAGGTTGTGCAGCAGCACTTCGCCAGACGCACCGGTGTCGAAAAGCACGTTTCCCGCCGGTGTTTCTATCCATAAAGACAACCCGTGCTCGGCGCGCAAGCCGGTGTCCTCTCCAGCAATATCATTGGCAACGCAGGTGATCTTTTGCATATCCATATCCTCTTTTAGATTTACAGATATATTTTATAACCAATATTCAGTTTGAGGTGGAAAATCTTCCACCTGCTATAATTTTTTCCAGAATACGAAAGCAGGCATAGAATGATAACTTCACTTGAATTCTGGGCGTATGTGGGAAAATGGAGTCTGATCGGCGCTGTTGGTTTCACCCTTTTATTGGTCCTCGCGATTGTCACCAAGGCGTTCCAATTAGCCCGGGATGAAGAAGGGCAGCTGCGAAAACCCATGCCGCTGGGCGGCAGGATATTAATGGGGGGATTTTTCCTGACAATCTTCCTGTTCTTCATCGCATCAGTTTATTTCGGACTGTACACAAAGGGAATAAGAACAACATTCTGGGCGCTGTGGTTAATGAATTTTCTGATCTTTTTTGCGGTGCTGCTCTTCGATACCTTCATAATAGATATTCTAATTTTGGTCGTCTGGCATCCGGATTTTCTGAAATTGCCAGATAAGGAGATGTTTACCAGTGCCGCTTTCCATCTCAAAACGATGCTTCCCGGGACAATTTTCAGCATTGCGACCTCATTTATCGGTTCGCTGAGTGCCTGGTTGATATTCTTCTAATCAAGCATATTGCAAAGACCAGACGACCGGACGATTCAAGAATTATTACTACAGCCCCATGATTTTCCCTATATTCCGGGAAGGTGTCATCTGATTTATTGGAAAACTGACCAAGAACCATTCCGGTTTTCGTTCGTATGTTAAATATAAATGAACAGGAGGAATGCAGTGAATAAGCGGATTATTAATTTCTTTTGGGGCGTTGTATTAATCGGATTGGGTGCGGTGTTTTTCCTGCGGGAAACGGGCGTGATCGATTTCGCATATTTCTCTGATCTCACCTGGGCATCCATCTTTGGTATCGCGGGTGCTTTCTTTTTAATCACATACTTTATCAAGGGCGTGGATCAGTGGGGCTGGCTATTCCCGGCAATGATTTCTATCGGCGCTGCGATCATCATCGGTCTGCAGAATACACCGGTGGGGCAGGTATTGACCGGTGCGCCCATGTTGGCAAGCTTGGCGGTTCCCTTTATCGCGGCATACGTACTCAAACCTACTGAGCGGCAGTGGGCGCTGATCCCTGCCTGGGCGATGACAGTTTTAACTGGCGTGGTTTTCTTTGAGAGCTATCTGGGTGGCAATCTGGTCGGGACGATCGTTCTCTACAGCATCGCGCTGCCGTTTCTTATCGTATACCTGACCGACAGGAATAAAAATTGGGCGTTGATTCCTTTCGCGGCGCTTTGCGTAGTAGGCATCATCCCTATGCTGGAAGAACTCCTTCCGCGGCGGCGATTTGAAATTTTTCTGATGCCGTTATTTGCAGTTCCTTTTATTGGCGCTTATTTCTTTTCGAAGAAGAATTGGTGGGCGTTGATCCCGGCCGGTGTTTTTTTGAGCACGGGAATCGCACTACTGGCAGAAACTATCAGGTTAGACGGAACAATAGTCGCCGCACTTATCCTGGGTGGTTTTGGGTTCACGTTTGGCGTGTTGTGGCTGCTGCGAAACGTTCACAATACGGAATGGGCAAAATACCCGGCATTGGCCTTGTTTGGTGTCGCGGTGCTTGTTTCACTGCTGGGCAGACAGGCGTATTACATTGGACCGGTATTGCTGATCGCCGGCGGAGCAGCTGTTATTGTTTATTCGCTGATCAAAAAATCTCGTGATTCCATTGAAATTTCTGAGGAATGAACTGTAACAAAGCAAATAAAATGGAAAGTCGAAAAGAGAAAATCCAATTAACTGCTGAGCAGGAAACATTATTTATTACCCTGCTGGCAAAAGCTGATCCAAACAACCCGGTTTTCTATGATCCGAAAGCCAGGGAGATCATGGAGCGGATTGATTACGACTTCAGTAAACTGCGCGTGCCATATAAAACTGTAATCCTGGTGGGCCAGCGAGCGAAAAAGATGGATGATACTGTGCGGGTGTTCCTCAGGGAACACCCGGATGATGTAGTCATTCATCTGGGCTGTGGGTTGGATAGCCGTTTCTGGCGAGTGGATAATGGAAAAACGCAATGGTATGACCTCGACCTGCCGCCCGTTATCGCGCTGCGGAAAAAATTCTACGAATCCCATAACCGCTATACGCTGATCGCTTCATCGGTTACAGACCTGGCGTGGATTGGGAAAGTGCGGGAGAAAGGGCGGCCTGTACTGGTTGTCGCCGAAGGTCTGCTAATGTATCTGGAGGAAGCGGAAATGAGGGCTTTAATCATCGCGTTGCAGCGGGCATTTCCGGGATGCCGCCTTGTCGCGGACGCATTCAGTACGCTGGCGGCCAAATCCGCTTCCCGGCATGCCTCTCTGCGGAAAACCGGCGCCAGTATTTATTGGGGTGTGGATGATCCCTCTGAATTGGAGGGCTGGTCGGAAGGCATTGGATTAATTGAGGAATGGTATTTCTCGCAAGATCCATCGGTAGAGAAGCTGAGTTGGGGCTACCGGCTTGGCTACAAATTTGCCGGGCTGTTCAAGGTTGCCAACCGCGCCCACCGCATTTTATATTTCCAGCTTTAGTTTCAACAAACCCTTTTTATTCTACAAGGCTTATCAATGAAGAAGTATTTGGTATCCAGGATACAGTTATTTATGAATTTGAATGGGGCTGGTAATGAAAAAAAAGAGCGCTCTCCAGGCAGATCTATGACAGGTTGATAACCAAATACTAAAAATGAAAAAGGGTTTATCAAGATTATCAAACCCTTTTCCCACGAAAGAATTATTTGTCAGGCAGGTTATGACTGCTGATCCCAAACTGATCGGCATGCTTTGGCAGCATCCACGCAGGTTGTAAACCAGACATCCGGGTACCCCCGGATAAATTGTATTAAATCTTCCAGTAACTGCATGCGGTGCGCGCGGCCGATTATCTGGGGATGCATGCATAGCGTGAAGACACCACCTTGTTCGTAAGCCGCATTGAATTCGGCGGACCAGATCTCAAAAACGCGGGTCGGCGCTGCCAATCCGCCGCGGTAGGGTTTGAAAAGAAACTGGAAATAGGGCGCGTCATCCAGGTCCCAAGAAAATGGGATTTCCACAATCCGCGAATCCGGGTTGTAGTCTGTTAGCGGATAGGGGTTGAAGTCGTCCTTCATCATTGAGCTGTCATAGAGAAATCCGAATTCCTCAAATAAAGCAAGAGAGTTCTCGCTAAAGTCTGCGGCAGGAGAGCGATATCCCTCTGGTTTCTTGCCAATCACTTTCTCAATCGCATCCATTCCTTTTTGAAGCATTTCCCGTTCTTCTTTTTCCTCGAGCTTGCTAACATATTCATGCAGGTAACCGTGATGGGCAACCTCGTGCCCCTCATCGTGCATCTGTTTGATAAGGTCGGGATATTTCTCCGCATTTGCTCCTGGAACAAAAAAGGTGGCGGGGATTTTATATTTTTCCATAAGAGTTAAGATGCGGGGTGTGCCTACAAAAGCACCATACTGCCCCCGTGCGATATATCCTGGTGTATGGGGGTAGCTGTTGTACCACATGAGTTCCGCATCCAGGTCGTAGGTTAATATGGCGGCGCACTGCGCGCCATTGGGCCATTTCATAACTCCTCCTTGTAATAATCTATTGGGATATGTCTTGAATCCCAATAGATTATACATACAACAAGACCATGTTCAAAATTAGCCAATATCGGGTTGAAAGTACTTTATTGTTTCAATCCGATATTCAATCTGTATAATCAAAATAAGAAACAGGAGGCATTATGGATCTAAAAGGAAAAGTTGCAGTAGTCACGGGGGCATCCGTGAGCGTAGGACGGGAATTGGCATTGGAATTCGCCAGGCAGGGCGCGAAAGTAGTATGTGCAGCCCGGTGGGAAGGAAAACTGAAAGAGACAGTCTCGCTTATTGTAGCGGAAGCAGGAGAGGGTATTTCCATCCCAACGGATGTGACCAAACAGGATCAGGTTGAGAACCTTTTTGAGCAGGCGCAAAAAACCTATGGGCAGATTGACCTTCTTTATAATAACGCCGGTATTTTAAACGCAGTTGGGGCCTCCTGGGAGATTCCTGCTGATGATTGGTGGCGGAACGTAGAGGTGAATCTTTTTGGGACGTATCTTTGCTGCCGAACGGTTCTCCCTTACATGATTGAGAGAGATTCTGGAGTGATCATCAATATGGATGGCGGCGGCGGCACCACTGGACCGTTCGTTGGCGGTTCTGCCTACGGCAGCTCAAAAGCAGCTATTCTACGGTTTACTGAATCACTTGCTGGAGAGCTTGAACACATTGGCTCGAAAGTGATGGCAGTATGCCTGAACCCCGGATTTGTCAGATCCGAATTAAGTGAGAAATCAGTAGATACGCCTTATAAAGCTAAATGGCTTCCAGCGGTAGTAGACAGATTAGAAAATGATAAGGGCGTTCCGCCGGATATGTGCGCAAAAACAGCAGTCAAGTTACTGAACGTGCTTGCTCCGGAACTCAATGGTAGAATTTTCAAGAACGGTACTAATTATAAAAAAGTGGGTGAGAATCTGGAGAAAATTAAAGCGAAAAATCTGTTTGTATTGAAATATATCCAGATGGAGTAAACTCCCGGATGTGGTTTTCAAATGGGGATTTCTTCAAGCTTTTTTCCAAAGCCGATAATTGAAGTTTAAAATAAATCCGAATTAATGGAGAAATTAATGAAGTATCTTGAAGAGGGAAAAGTATTAATAAAGGCAATACATCAAATGCACCAGATTGGCTTGATATATCTTAAATCAGGTAATCTAAGTGTGCGGACACCAGATAATCATGTATTAATTAAACCAAGCGGATGCTCTTATGAGGGAATAAGAGAAGAAGACCTATCGCTCGTGAATCTCAGGGGTGAACAGGTTGGTGGAAAATTACCTCCTTCATCGGAAACACCGATGCACACGATGATTTACAAGGCTTTTCCTGATGTAAACGCTATTGTGCATACACATTCACCATACGCAATAATCTGCTCGATAACAGGGACAGAAATTCCGGTTTTCTGCAATGAGAGTCTGGAAGTCGGTGGCAAGATACCGGTTTCAGAATATGGACTACCAGGCACAATGGAGATTGGGAATAGAGCGATCGAAGTGCTAAAGGGGCCACCAGCGGTGAAGGTTGCGATTTTGAAAAACCATGGCGCGATTGCGATCGGGGCGGATATGGAAGAGGCGTGCAGACTTGCCCAGATAATCGAAAAGCTTTGCATGATTTTTACGAAGGCAAAAGCTTTGGGGCCTGTAACGACGATAGCTGATGCGCAGGTCAAGGAGATCAAAGAGACATATATGAAAAAAGGAATGTAGCAGGCATCCCAAAAAAAGAGTCCCTGCTTTCCTCTACGACAGTCTTAAACATTGCACATTTCTGATTCTGAAAACAACCAATTAATTATGGCTGTCCAGAAGCGGAAAAAGTTCTGAGGGATATACAAAGATTAAAATGTCAAAAATAGCAGATAGAAAAATTTTGGCAGGATTCGCACTTGGCGGCGTGTCAATATATGGATTTGCTGGTGAAACTGTTAGTTTTGGCTATTGAGTACTTAAATTACCTTGGAATCCCAAATCTGATTATTGCCTACGTGATTCTATTGGTTATACTGAGTATTGATCATTTCATCAAGTTCAAAAACCAATTGGTCTATTTAAAAAGGAGAGAACATGGCGACTGGTTACCACGGCAAAGTCATCCATATTAATTTAAGCACGAGTTTTATTGAAATTGAAGAGCCTGAAGATTATTTTTACCGGAAATATATGGGGGGAAGCGCAATGGGAACATATTACTTATTAAAGAATACGCCGGCTGGGGCTGACCCGCTTGGCCCCGAAAACACTTTTTGTATGTTCCCGAGTGTCCTGACAGGTGTCGCAATCTCCGGTTTGTCACGAATTACCGCGACCGCAAAATCTCCAATCTCAGGATTGATCGGCGATTCGCAGGCGGGCGGGTTTTTCCCGGCTGAGTTCAAAAGGGCTGGGTTTGACGGGATTGTCGTTACGGGAAAATCTCAACATCCGGTATATATTTGGATTCATAATGGTGAAGTTGAGATTAAAGACGCTGAACATCTCTGGGGGAAAAACACCGCCGAAGTTGAAGATATCGTCCGGGATGAATTCAATGATGAGCGGATTCAAGTCGCACAGTGCGGTATAGCTGCTGAAAAAGGTGTACTGTTTGGTTGCATAATAAATAATGCCAACCGGGCTAACGGCAGAACCGGTATGGGGACGGTGATGGCATCAAAGAACCTGAAAGCGATTGCTGTACGCGGAAATATGCGTATTGATGCAGCTGACGGAGAGAAAATCCGTGAGATCGCTAAACATGGAGCGAAAAAATTTCCTAGTTCCGGAGTGGCAAATCTGGGAAAGTTTGGTACATGTATGGGTGTCGGAGCGAAAAATCCGATGGGATATTTACCCTCAAAAAACTGGTCCAGCGGGCACGTTGAGGGGATCGAGCAGATATCTGGGGAAGCAATGTATGACACAGTCCTGAAAGAACGGGATACATGTTTTGGTTGTGTCGTGCGCTGTAAGCGTGTTGTTGAGATAACCGAAGGCAAATACCAGGTTGACCCCCGCTACGGCGGGCCGGAGTATGAAACATTGGCGACAATGGGCAGTTACTGCGGCGTGAAAGACCTGGCGGCTATCTGCTACGCTAACCAGCTATGTAATATGTACGGCGCGGACACGATAGCATGCGGTGCTACTATCGCATGGGCGATGGACTGCTTTGAGCAGGGTTATATCAGCAAGGAACAGACTGACGGGATAAAACTTGAATTTGGTAATGCGGATGCTATGGTTGCCATGGTTGAAAAGATCTGCATGCGGGAAGGATTTGGCGAAGTACTTGGCCTGGGATCCGTAAAAGCGGCAGAGAAGTTGGGAGTGGGCAAGGAACTTGTGGTTGCCGTAAAGGGCGGAGAATTTCCCGCCCATATGCCGCACGACCGTATCGGACTTGGGCTTATTTATTCGGTCAATCCCTTTGGTGCTGACCATGAATCTTCAGAGCACGATCCAGTGTATGTTACTGCTTCAGATGACATGGCGATGCTTGGGTTGGTTGATCCGCAGCCATTCGACACAATGAATAATGAGAAAATCAAGTTTTCGCTTTACACACAATATCAGGTAAGTATCAATGACACGCTTTGTACGTGCAACTTTGTTTTCGGGCCTGTATGGCATCTATAC
>Ga0255399_1028_pt1 | contig 12462 bp, 13 predicted proteins | sample ANMaggSSYBR01J13_FD_182115 | JGI IMG/M metagenome (GOLD analysis project Ga0255399, IMG submission 182115) | Sediment cell enrichment communities from methane seep in Santa Monica Basin, California, United Staets - ANME aggregate JGI... | ecosystem: Environmental > Aquatic > Marine > Cold seeps >...
AGTTCTTTGGTTAAAAAAGAGATCAAGGATGTTGAAAGCCTTTTCACTTATGTTATAAAATTAAGGAAAATAGTCGCTGGTGATCAGATCGATATCTGATCACGATATGTACCTGATCGTGTGGCACTTTTAGAAATGGTCTCTACTGATGTTGTACTGCCACATTTACTGCAGTAGTGCATGAGATTGCCTCCCATCTTCATCCGCTTAAGATCGACCTCGCAACGATGGCATTTTAGTGAACCTGTCATAAGATCGCCTTATCCCATTATTGTGATCGAATCAAGTCTTACAGTTCCTGCTTTTGTCCAGTATTTGCATACCTTGCATACCTGCAAGCTGTTATTTTCTAGTTCAAGCTCTGAGTTGCACTTTGGACATTCGTCTAATGTTTTCATTATATACCCCCACCGATTAATGATATGTAAGTAATATTGCGTTTATATGGCGTAAAAAAGTGTATTGGAAATCCCACTCCCCAACCTCACTCTTTTTTCCTATATTGCATTTCAATATAGTCTTTTTCCTTGTGGATAACCCTACATAGGGGATTCATCCATATATATAGTTTTCCTTTTTGTTCGCTTTGCCCGAAAAATACCTCTTTTATCAGTCAAAATCACGATTTTTCGGTCATATTGATCTTTCGGGCAAAGCGCTTTTTGTTCTGAAAATTGCTATCATTTGCCTCTACCAAATAGCTTAAAACCGATGTATGATTACTATGTTCATGTTCGATGTGGTTATTGTAAGGTATGGAGAACTAGCGCTCAAGAGTCCGGGTGTCAGGAATCTCTATGAAAGGATTCTTGTAAAGAACCTTGAAGCTATGTTGAGGCAGAAAAACGTATCGTTTTCCAGAGTTCATCGTGAATGGGGTCGTATCTTCATCACTTCCGATGACCCGGAAGCTGCAATAGCAGCTGCGGATGTCTTTGGTGTTGTTTCCACATCGTCAGCTAAAATTATAGATGCTGATGTTGATGAAGCTGCAAAGCTTTGTGCCGATATTGGTGCCGATATTATAAATGAAGGCGAATCCTTCGGAATTCGTGCACGTCGTGTGGGAAAAGAGGGTCCTTCTTCCACGGACATTGGCAGATTATGTGGGGATGCGGTCTGGACCAGGCTTGAATCGATTGGAATAACTCCTAAGGTGGACCTTTCAAACCCTGATCGTGCTATCTCTGTTGAAATGAGGCAGAACAAGGCCTATGTTTTTACAGATATCGTCAAAGGTGTGGGTGGTCTTCCACTTGGCAGTCAGGGTACTATGATCGTTTTAATGTCAGGAGGCATCGATTCTCCGGTTGCAGCATGGCTCATGATGAAGCGTGGTGTGAAGGTTATACCGATGTATGCTAACAACATACCTTTTTCTGATGAGAGAGCACTTGAACGTGCGATCAAAGCTGTTGAACTGCTTCAAAAATGGTCTCCTGCAGATCACATGAAAATGTATGAGGTTCCTCATGGAAAGAACCTTGACGAGTTCATGAATAAGTGTATTGTGAAGAATACCTGCCTTCTCTGTAAACGCACAATGTATCGTATGGCATATGAGATCATGAAAAAAGAGAATGCTGATGGTATCATCACAGGCTCATCCATCGGTCAGGTGGCTTCACAGACCGCTGCCAATATGCATGCTGAGGTATATGGTCTGGGAATCCCTCTTTATCATCCTCTCATAGGGCTTGACAAGACCGAAATAATCGATATTGCCAAACGTATTGGTTCCTATGATATTTCGATAATGCCAACTTCAGGCTGTGGTGCTGTTCCTGTTCATCCAGAGGTGAAAGCAACATTTGGCTCCATTGTCAAAGAAGAAGAAAAGGTGGACATTGAGGCTCTTGTGAATGAGGCGGTCTCTAATGCAAAAGTCATCCATATGAGGGATAAATAATCCCCTTTTTACTCTTTTTTATTCATCCTATTGTTTTATTTCAATGATCTCTCTATGGACTCGACGGGATTTGAACTCGTGGCCTTTACGTTGCGAACTTAATGATCTCCCTCTGATCTAAGAGTCCTATGGCTAAACAATAAAAAGAGAAATAAAAAAATAAAAAAAATATAATTAAACAGGTCTTCCCAATTCGGTGACCTGTACGCTCTCTACACCAGAAACTGCTGCAAAAGCCTCTTCTACCGGCTCTGTGCCGCCTTCGAGATCGCCAACGAGGACTACTAGTTTAAGTGCTTTCAAACCAAATGCAATAGGTTCTATCTCTGAGCCAAAGACAGATGCGCCTTCTGGTAATGCTGCTTCAAGCCTGATCTTCAGATCATCCAGGTCGGTATCTACACCTTCTGGCATGATCTTCATTGTTGCTGCTACTTCACCCATTATGATTCCTCAGGGCCCTACAAATCCGCATTTTGGACATGTGTAAGGGTTGCTCTGTTGTCTGCACTTGGTACATCTTCCAAGTTCGGTTTCGCATGTTGGGCAAGGGAGTCTTGTGAATCCTTTCTCAACAAGGTGAATTCCGCATGATGTGCATTGTTCAACTTTTGCCATATTATAAATCTCCTTTTTAATTCAGTAAATTGTATGATGCTAGAACGAAACGTTTTGTGTCGCTGTAAGCTATTAACGGTTTCTGTACATACGCGGTATATAATTTAAGTATTCCCCTTGATGTAAGTTCCTATGACTTTTTTACCGTCGATAGCTGCAACCACTCTCTCCGGATGATCTCCATTAACGATCACGCAGTCCATGCCGTGCTTTATCAGCATTGTGGACAACATCCGGTCGGCACATGTTTCTCCCATCCTCTCAAGTTCTCTTAGGGTGATCTCCTCTATCATTTTCCCATCATTGAAAATACCATCGACATCGGTGGCTTTGACAAGTCTTGCATTCATCCTTTGCGCTACCCATGCTGCAATGGTGTCAGAGGTAACATCCCATGAATGAGGTAATTCATCCGTATCCTTCAAAAGTCTGTATGGGAGCAGAATTGATACCTTTTCGTTGACATTGCTGGTATCCTCTATGGTTGGTATCCCTGTCATATCTTCGAGGAGATGTGCATATTGTTCCATTGCTGCTATGGCCATCCAGTGAGATGCTTTTTCCGTGAGTGAATACTCTTCGGATATCCTGCGTATATTATCGGCAAAGATGCCTCCACCGGGTACGATGATCAATTGCGTATCCCCTTCGGTTCCGGCAAAGTGGTCAGATATGGCATCTATGAGCTCTGCTGATCTGTCTATCAGACTTCCTCCAAGTTTAAGGACGACCTTCATGAGCAATTCCCCTTCTCATTCGTTCTTTTCCTTATCCATCGATCTGGCTGCAGCATATGCGGGAAATACCTTTGATATGTCCTTGCCCCACTTGTCCGCAGTTGAGAAACAGTCAAAACCGAGCCTATTTGCAGCCTCTTCTATCATGAACTCTCCCAATCCTGCCGATACTATCATATCAAGGTCATTCTTTTGCGCAACTGTGGATATTGAATTACATAGCAGTTCTATCTGTCTTTCCTTAACGTTCTTTGCTAGCCTGTATACATCATCTTCTGATATTTCGGTAAGGTCTGCACAGACCACGCGCGCAAGTCTTCTCATGCAGTCGATCATGTTTTTGCCTGCACCGTCTGCTGTCTCGCATGTATAGAGTTCTTTATCGATATCTCCAAGCAGCATATATGCATCTGCGGTATTTGCAAAGAGCTCAGATGATACTCTGCATGTGCCAACATCAAGGTCCACGGTTTCAAGTAATGCCGCAAGGTTCGTGCGCAGTGTGCCTGCATAGAACAGTTCATCTTTGAGCAATCTTGAAAAATCAGTGTGTCCTGCAACATGTTTTCCGTTCTTGATGGGTATCACATCACTTGTGGTACTGCCTACATCCACAAAAATGCAATCTCCTACCTCTTCTCCTATCAGGCGGGCAGATGCAGCCCAGTTTGCAGCGGCAAGTTCTCTGTTGTTTTGTGTACTTTCCTGAAAATTCCCGGTATTGTTGACGTATCTAATTTCACAATCGAAGGCACTGTTCACTGCATCCATTATGAAGTTGATACCTTCTTCCTTGTCGACAAAACAGTCTGCCAGTTCTCCTGTCATAACAACGGCCAATCCGTCAGGTTGCATTCTGTCAGCCAGTTCCTTAAGTGCAGATGGGAGGGTCGTGTCTTTCCAGAGTGGAATGTAGAGCAATTCTGTAATCTCGCCATCACTTGATGCAACTTTGGTGTTTGCTCCGCCGATGTCTATTCCTATATATCTCATCTCAGTTCCTCTTTGGTGAATGAATATTCTCCGGTTATCTTTATTTCTGGCAGTGTTTCTCCCATCCCGTTCTTGAGGAGAAGTTCTGCTATTTCTTTGTCCATTATCTTTGTAATGCCCACAAGGGATGTTGTAGGTCTTGGATTGACATCTACGATGTACGGTCTGTCCCCAAGTATGATGTCCACGCCTATGTATCCATTGCAGCCTAGTGCTCTTGTAGCTTTCTTTGCTACATCATAGAGCTCTTGTTCTCTATCTGTCCTGTATGGGGTAGTACAACCGCAATATTCGATCCTGGAAGCATCCTTTGAGGGGTCTATCTCCATCCTCTGTGAGTTCACTGTGAGGGGGAGCTGTTCTTTTCCGCATATCAGGCTAATACTTAGATGTTCGCCTTCGATATATTCGGTCGCAATATGGCTGCTTTTAATCTCTGGTCGGTGGCAAACAAAAGTATCTTCAGATGCACAACCATATCTGGGTTTTGTTACCCAGCATCCTTCCAGTGGCATCTTCTGTCCGGGCGCATATGTTCTGGGGACTGCAAGCCCTGCATTTTCGAGCATTCTGGTGCACTCAAGTTTATCTGAGCAGATGGATACTGCATCCGGGGAACAACCAAGGTTCAGTGTATTATCTTCAATTATTGCTGTAAGTCCCGGAAGGATCTCTTCGGGGGCTATAACGAGTCCCGCATCACATTCTTTGGCACATTTCCTTATCGTTGCTTCGATATCTTCTTCGGATGATCTGACAGGTTTCCCATGCTCGATGGTCGTATCGGAGGTTGTGTATATCACTTCGTGCCCGAGACGCGAAAAGCTGGATGCCAGGGTGTATAGCATTGCTTTTCCTTCCAGGAGGTAGGTGCCGCTCATCCCTGTGCTGACAGCGTATTCAGAAAGAAGTATTTTCATATAAGCTGAGATTATATCATCTTATTTGTTATTTACTGTGACTTTATTCTATATTCAATTCTTTTTGAGGTGTATTCTTAACAATTAATATATATAGCAGCAATACAATTACAGAAAGAGGGATGATAAGGGATGGATATAGATATTTCAGATAATCCTTTTGTACAGGCACTGGCAGTTTCAGGCACATTGTCTTTATTCATGATAGGCATGGCCTTGGGTGTAATGAATCTTTTAGAGACCGGTAAAAGTCCGATGCCATCTTCAATGATATTACTGATCTTTGCTGTATTGTTCATTGTAGGCTCTGTCTTCTTTGAAATGAGGGGTGCCGATCAGGTCGGTGCACTTATTGGTGGGTGTATGGTCTCATTTGCAGCTACGCTCTCCATTTTCTCATTCTTTGGAGGCGTTGAGTTTGTGCGGACCGGTGGACTTGAGGCATTGGGTTGGTGGAGGTGAGGTTGAGTTCGTTGATGTAGCCTGAGGCGTTTTCCATGGTGATGGGCCGGAGGTAGAAGTTGTCGAAGTAGCCGGTGGAGCCATATGCATAAAAGCCAATCTTTCCATCTTGTATGTCGTCCTCTAACTCGGCTGTGAGCGTAAGATGATTATCATAGTAGACGTAAATGTTTTGGTCAAGGCGTACGAACTTAAGATGATGCATAGTAGAGAAATCAATTGTATTGTTATTTGTAATTTCTAAATAATGTTTCTCATTAATTAATTTAAATCCTTTACTTTTGCCTTCCTTATTTGAATCGATTTGATACTGATCCTTCACGTCAAGACTCGAATTACCATCGTATATTTCAAATCGTGCCCAATTATCTGAATCTTTATAATAAAAATAAAATCCTATCAGTCCAATGTATGTTGAATCCTTGGAATTCTTTGCAGTAAAATCGAATTCGTTGATATATTGATTACTATCCCATTTTTCAAAGATAATACCCGGTCTGCCAAATCCATTATTTGATAGTGTTCCATTTGCAACATACCAAGTATCAGATATTTCGGTCCAGTTGGATACATCAAAATTTTTAAAATTGTCACGATATTCACCTTTGGATATAGAGGCATCTGTAATGCCTATGAATGAGGTGATGATAATCAAAATCATAAGTTTTCTAAAAATTTTACGATTCATGCGTTTTCGCCCCTGTAATATTTTAATAAATTTAACCATTTAGCTCGTAATACGCTTCTTGGACGGTAGAAAAGATATAGTACACATAAATTGAAAGTCAATAACGAAATTAAAGCACCAACGTAAAATATGTTCTGCGGCCAGAAATACAGTGTCAATTCATATGTTCCTGTGTTATTGATTGGCCACCCATTTGCATACCCATTTGCAATAAATTGACTTTCGTCATCAATTGATTTTTTCCAGAAAGTATCATACCATTCGATGTTACCTTGATAAACATTCCATCCAGGATGATAACTTTCTAAAAAGATTAGATAATAGGGTTCGTTTGCATCATTCGCCTCTATCCTATACTTAACTGGACTTATTTTTTCAAATATAATCTCTGGTGACTTCGACGATTTTATTAATTCCAATTTGGTATTCAGATTTTGTTCATCGATTATAAGCACGTTAGTTTTTGGCTGAAAATCATCTGATTGCAACACATTTAAAAATTGGTTCATTTCCTTGATTTCTAAATATGAAGAAGCTGCGTAAATATGTGGTAAGAAATAACTATCTTTAGCATTAAATATGGAAATGGGGCCAAATGAACTTATTTTTTCATCAGTAATGCCACTTATCAGCATTTCCATCTCGGTATTGTTGGAAAATGTACCATATTCCCACATATAACGTTTGTGAACACTATCTGATATCTCTTTATTGTACATCACATAATCGATATTTAGAATCCCCATTAAGCGTGATAACGTATCATAATCATGTGAAACCATTGCATTCTGCACCATATCGGGCAATTCTGGAATGTAACTGTTATCGAAACTCATTTTTCCACTGAAATCATCTTTTCCACTGAATATTTTGATGGGAGATACACCTATGTACACACCTTTTTTTATCAGCACTTTCAAATATTGAATATTGAGCCACTGTTAGTGGTAATGTCAATATTTTAGAGTCCGATTCTATCTTTTTAATGTAATCCATTGAATCAAAATAATATTGTGGAATTTCTACATTACGAGTTAAATCCATTTCTGGATAAGGTGGAAGTGAATTAATATCACCTTGAATAAACGGTATGGCTTGTAGAAGGATAATCACTAATATCGATGATAATAGTATTTTTTTTATTGATTTATGGGAAATTGATTGTAATATTATGTAAAGTGACATACCAAAAGTGAGTGAATAGAATAAACCAAACGTTATAGGGAATTTTCCATAAAAGTTTCTGAACATTACCCATCCAGGTACATTGTCAATCAACCAATTAAATAGAGGTATCCCCCAATTACTAATGTTTACAGTTTGAAAATATACTAATATTAGGGTGGTTATGCCCAGACTTATGTGAATTTTTTTAAGTTGTTTTAACTGTGTATTTTTATTCCCAGTAAGAAATCCAGCAAAAATCAAAATTGTTAATAATATGCTTAATGGAGCCAATCTATAAGTATAATCTGCAATTTCAATGTGTGGCCATCCCCAATTAGAAATGATTCCTCTACTAAAAAGACCAGACAATGTGTCGTAAATGTTCATTGATGGTGCAACTGCATTAACAATCATATGTGCTCCAATTACACCTTGCTCACTTGTGGCGTAAGAGATTTGGTCATTTGACAAAAAAAAGCCACTCAAAAAAGGCAATATCCAAAAAGAATTTAGAAATAATAGTATAGTTGAATACAAAAATGAATATTTAATAATATTAAAACGATTATTTTCTACTAATATGAAATTCAACAAGATGAAAATCAAACTTGCCAGAAAAAATGGAACAAACCATGGGATATTAAAAAGAGTGACCGCTAAAATTGTAGTAATGAATGATCCATATATGATATATGATGTTTTCTTTGTTCTAATTGATTTTATTAAAAATAACAGCAGTAATGGGTATATAAATATTCCATACAAGCTATACAATGGCTGGGGCCATTCAATGTAATATATGATTGGAATAAATACATAGAATAAACTACCTACGATGGATGCATAAAAGGAATTCTCGGTGTTTTTATTACATATTATTTCTTTAATAAGTAAACGCATTGACAGAAATTGAAGCACTAAAGAAATTCCAAATAGTGATTTCTGTATATTCAACATGAATAAAATTTTCTCCAATGCAATTGTTATAAAGTTGAAACCTAAAAATGCATATTGCGGATTGTAGCTTGAAAATGTGGACAATGAAAACCACGAGTATCTTGTGATATTATTCAACCACATATCTGGAAATATGAGGTATAGACGACTATCATCACCGCCAATATTGGACATACTTGACAAAGTCCAAAAAAAAGGTACTGAAAATAGAAATAATGATATGACTAATTGAATAGCATTGGTTTGTGCTTTTTTTAACATAATGCATTACTCGCGTGTTTTTTAGCTATATTCAAATCACTTATTTATATATATTCAGCAGTATTCTATAGTCATATTTAATGGGTTCGGTTCTATTATCGGTCTATTCAACTTAATATTTATTCTTATAGAACACTGTACACATAAATTTGTAAAAGTAGTACATAAGTGATTTTGATATTGAGATGCTATTTGAATATATCTCTTCATTATTATTATTATTATTATTATTGGGGTAATACTTATATTTATCTTTCTCATCAACTTCAAAAATATCATACATTATTTTATCTTTCCATTCATGCATTAATAAAAAATAATTCAAATTGCATTCAACGTAAGTTGAATGATTTTTTTATAAAATATATCTCCAAGTTTTATTAATAAAGAATCGTTATTTTTAGTTTTCCTTTTAAATATTAAATGGTCCTCTTCAAAATCACAAATCCACAAATGTGAATCAAATGGTTTTATAATTTCCAAAAAACCATATGGGACTTCTATGTATCCTCCCTTGCTAACACGAGATATTTCCTCAATAGAACCATTTAAATTTTCGATATGTTCCAAAACATGCGAAGCAATAGTATAGTCAAATGCATTATCTTTAAAAGGTAAATATTCGGCATCAGCTATGATAAATGGTTTGTTTTTATCAAATAATAAATCACCCGAAATTCTCTGTGAATTATCGTATAAATAACGATCTATAAGAATATCCGACCTCCAATGAGGCTTATCACCTGAACCAATCTCTAATACCAGGTCCTCTTTTTTAACAGGTGATTTTATTCGTCTCTTGTAAAACCAGTAAAAGGAATATAATATGCTCTTAATAAGGTTCCCTCCTTTATTTTTACTTTTATTATCGAATTAATTAGTACTAATTAAACAAGTAGATACAAATCCAGGGTGGTTTATATTTTTTAATAAAATAAAATCATATTTTTGATTTTTTTGCCATATATGTACCTCATTTTATAGCACAGTAGGACAAAGCGAACCCAATATAATGCTTAATATCGACTTTCTTCATATTGGTTGAGAACACTTGATTATCCGTAACTTTTCGGATTTGATTCTGTACAATATTCCTTTTTTCTAATGTACTCTTAATGTTCAGTATGTTCCAGCCTATTGCCCGTATTATTGCAACAGAATTGCGTGGTTTCAACATAAAAATATATAATACACAAACTCCCAGACATAATATAATGTGAAGAGGCACAATTTTTATAAGATTAATAATATCTAAATTTTTTAACAATGAACAAATCCGATTTTTAAACGAATGAAATTCGATAAAAGTGTTTCTCATCCTTATTGATGTTGCACCCATTTTATGAAATATTACTGAATCTGGGACGAAAACTATACTATATCCTGCTAACCAAATTCTCCAACACAAATCGGTTTCTTCAAAATAAGCAAAGAAATCTTTATCGAATATCCCCACTTCATCAAGAACACTTCGGCGTACTAGCATAGAGGCACCTTTTGCACTAAAAATCTCTCTATATTCGTCGTATTGCCCTATGTCTTTTTCCCAGATACCTTCATGCGTCAAAAATCCAGTGAATGTTAGGAATGAACCTGTTGCATCTAATGAAGAAGGCTTATCCATCAGTAGCATTTTGCTTTGACATGCACCAACATTAGAATCATTTGCCATAGTATTAACTAATTTAGTTAAAAAATCATCTCTTACATGAGTATCATTGTTAAGGAATAATATATAATCACCAGAACACTCTTTTACTCCTTGGTTGTTTGCTTCAGCAAATCCCAGATTTTCTTATTTTCAACCATCTTTAAAACAGAATAAACAAAATCTTTGACATAAATGAACTGCCGAATTTGGCTCCCATCACCCCATATTTATAATCAACTGAATTGTCAATTGATCCATTGTCCACAAATATAATCTCATAATTTTTATAATTCAGATTCATCAATGAATCAAAACACTTCTCCAAGTATTGAAGGCCATTCCAATTTACAATAATGATAGATACTAATGGATTATTTACCAATCTTTCACCTCATTAAACATAAGCCCCATACCTTTTACCGGAAACTCACACACTTTCAAAAATCCTCGCGATGATTTTTGTACCAATTTATTGTTTCATTAAGTCCTTGTTCTAAAGATCTTGGTTGAAAATTGAGACTAGAATATAATTTATTAACATCTAATATTCGAGCTTTGGCACCAACAGGCTTATCCTTATAAAAATAAATCTTTTCTTTTGATCCGTCAATTTCTGAGATCAGCTTGGCCAAATCCAAGATTGAGATTGCATCATTATTTGCAATATTTAGCTTATGGATTTTCTTATTTTCAACCATCTTTAAAACAGAATAAACAAAATCTTTGACATAAATGAACTGCCGAATTTGGCTCCCATCACCCCATATTTCGACAGTTTCATTGTTTAGAACTTTCTTTATTATGCTTGGTATCACTCGATTAGTTCCATCACCAAAATGATCTCTGGGGCCGTATATATTCGTTGGACGAGGTCGATAAATATTCATTCCATATTCATTTTCATAAAGTTCGCTGAGAATTTCGCCGTACTGCTTAGACAGAATATAACCATTGGCAGTATAATCATTGTACTTTTTATGATCATCATCTTCATCAATTGGGTTATTAGCACGAACAGAATAAATTTCAGCAGAACTTATCATCACAACATCTTCCACCTGATTCATTTTAGCACTATTTAGAATGTTTGAAGTGATTCTAAGATTTACATCCATAATTTGAGCAGAATGATTTATTTTAAATTCTGTATTACCATCAAGGGCAGCGCAATTGATAATGACATCTATTTGTTTGCATTCTTTCACAATTTGATTGTAATCTTGTAGATCGATCTGCTTAAATTTCAGCTTAGATTCTGGTAAATTCAAATTTGTTAAAGTATTTTTTTTGCCATTAAGATAAACACAAGTAACATATGCACCCATTTTAAGTAATTCTTCAACAAAATTTGAACCCACAAATCCAAGTCCGCCGGTTATGAGTACTTTTTTATCAGTCCAGAAATTGTTCATTTTCTCACCCAATGTCTATAAAATGCGTATAAGATACCAGAAAAACCCGCCAGATATTCCACTGTTCTCATTATTATAAAAGCAATAGTGTCGATTGGTCTACTTAAAAACAATTTCCAATTTGCGATATATGCTTTCCTTATCGGAAAATAACTTTTAATCCCTTCATTTGGCCTTTTTTTGATATATTTAGCCGAATCAAGACCATACATAAATCTTTTTTTTGATCAGTTTTTTAAGCGTGAGGTTACCTTCGTTATGCATCACTAAACTTTTAGTTCGACCTACTGTATATTGTTTGTCCAAAAGTTTTTGATGTAAATCCCAATCATCGCCTCCTCCGCCCAAACTTTCATCCAATCCACCTAATTCCATCCATATTGTTTTTCTTAAAAATCTAGGTGCTTCTATTGAATTATCTCCATAATAGCATCTTCGTTCCAGATTTTTGGCCTGTGCCCAAATACCTACTACAAACGAATCTTCTGGAATAATAATAGCTTGATACCCTGCTTCGCATAGGGGCACCGCATCCAGCAACACATTAGGGGTCAATTCCATATCCGCATCAACATAATATACAAATTCACCTTTTGCTTTCTTGGCCCCATAATTTCTTCTATGAGGGGCATCAAAGGTACCTTTAAGAACATTAGGATTAAACTGATAAATGTTGCATTTATGTTT
>Ga0255399_1030_pt1 | contig 12373 bp, 8 predicted proteins | sample ANMaggSSYBR01J13_FD_182115 | JGI IMG/M metagenome (GOLD analysis project Ga0255399, IMG submission 182115) | Sediment cell enrichment communities from methane seep in Santa Monica Basin, California, United Staets - ANME aggregate JGI... | ecosystem: Environmental > Aquatic > Marine > Cold seeps >...
AAATTATTAAAATTGCAGACTCGGATGACAAAACCCAGGCGAATTGGCAGGTGAACAACACTCATAATAGAATTGAAATCAAGTTTAACCATAGGCCTTCTGAAGATATTCAAAGTAAAATGAAGGGTGCAAGATTCAGGTGGTCCAGAGGTAAGGGGACAAGTATGCAAAGGATTAATCTTATACCCGCCAGAGCCTTCGAACTGGCAGATCAGGGAGAGGCAGTAGGTGAGAAGCTGTCTTATGCGGAACAGGTTAAAGCTAAACGGCAGCGGGCACTGGCACAGCAGGGTCGGCTATAAAAGGCCATCGAAAAAGCTGAGGCAGAGAGCAGGTTTGAGACTACCCACAAGATGGCTGATGTGATCCCATTCGGTCAGCCCATCCTGGCGGGTCATCATTCAAAAAAAGCTACAGATCATACAGGGCCAGGATCCATTATTACCAGAGAAAGGGAGTTGAGGCCTACCAGCGGGCAAGGGATCTTAAGTCCAGGCTTCAATGTTCTGAGAAACTACTGGCAAGGCAGGAATATCCGGGAGCTGTAGAACTGCAATACAGGAGAGTTCACCTACCGCTAAATCCTCTCAATACTCGGATTTACCAGGAGCACAGGATATGCTATCCTGTGTATCCCCAAGACAGAGCCAGGTACAACCGCTGGACCAGGCGCCATATCCCGGGTGCACCCAAGACTATGAAGCCCATGAAGCTGACCAGAAATACCAGCGAGATGCTTCGGCATTATGTGGGCAACAGGAAGAAGGGGCACATTTTCATCAACGTAAGGACCGGGAAGAGGCTGATGTGACGGCATTTCGAGAAGATGATCGATACGTGGGCTGCTGAGTATCCAGAGACGGCAATCCATCAAGCTGAGCGGTAAGCAATACAATCTGATCACGTTAATGGGACTGAGTTATGCATGGGTTAAGAAACAGAAGTAAAAACATGTGTAATAAAATTGATATTCATGGAACTTCCGAAACAAATATATTTGCATTCTAAGCGCATTGAGTACAAAAAAAGATGTAACTATACCCAATTACTAACCAATTGTATTAAATTGTCTGTAGGTACTTTAGAATTAGCTTGTTTTAGCTACAATCCACGTTAAAAGGTATTTTAAAAAAAGAGAATAGTGTATTAAATAACATAGATTGTTTGCATCGGTGGACTTCCCATTTTCTTCATAACATTTTTACCTTAGCAGATGATCCGGGTTAGACTCTCGAACTTCTCCACATTGTCCTATGGGCTTCACACGCCCTCATTACTAAGAGCACATGCCATAGTAAGGTCACTCCGAATGGAAGGAGTGGCATTGCTGCAATTCATAATGTAGCTTCTTGTCACAGCGGGGCATCTGGGTTGATGCTCAGGAATCATTTTGACTTTTTAGCTTTTTATTAGCAACATAAAATTTTATTGTAATATTTATTTAAAATAATCCGATTATTGCATATAAATAAATCGGAAAATTTATATATTATTATATGGATGAATAACTGGAAAAAATGTGAGTTAATGTTAAGAATCACCATCTTCAACTATTGCTAGTGAAACTTGTAGGGGGATTTGGGGATTAGTTTATAAAAAGCATTGAAACTAGAATGAGAAAGGTGGGAAAATGAGAAAATTTAAGAAAATTGAATTGTTAGGAATATTTATTTTATTGCTGTTTCCAGGAATAGTTTGGGCAGAAGAAGTTGAACCTGGAACTAACGATACAGGAGCACCTATTACAGATGTTCTCCTCGGATCAATAGTTCCTCAAGTAAAAGAAACAGGAAAAATAAGTCTTTCAATAGATGGATTAGGCGTTTATCCTGGATATACTGGAAATATCCAAGTAGAAAAACCCGTAGGTGCGACAGTGAGAAAAGCATATTTTGCAGCAGCTACTACGGGATTTAAAAATTATAAGTTAGCCCCAGGCGATATCCAAATTGCTGGAAATAATGTTATATGGGACATAGAAACACCGAGCAGTATTAGTTCTTGGAATTATTGGGCTGATGTAACAAGTATTATTAAGCCAATAATTGATGGATCTTCTCCCGGCAGAGTAGATGTTAGTATAACAGAAAATTCAGCAATGTCATATAATATTGATGGAGAAATATTAGCAGTAATATTTGATGATCCTAATCAGGCTATTGATACTGAAGTTATAATACTTTTTGGTGCACAACATGTATTAGGAGATACTTTCCATATAGGATTGGTCAATCCAATAGATAAAAGCGATCCAAATCTAGGGCTTGATTTGAGTCTTGGTATATCATATGGTCATCAACCTGGGGGTCAACGAAGTATAATCGATGTTAATGGAATACGTATGACTTCATCTGCTGGAGGAGAAGATGATGGGAGTCCTGCAAATGGAGCTCTTCTAACAGTGGGAGGTCTTGATGATGACAATACTAATCCCGATCCAAATGCCTTACCCGTTAACCCTCGTACAGATGACGAATTATATAATATACTACCTTTCGTGTCCAATGGAGATACTACCATAAATGTCTATACTGTAAATCCATCAAATGATGACAATATATTTTTTGGGGCATTATTACTTAAATCAGCTTCGGGGATTGTAAATACAGATATATTATTAAAAATCAGAAAAGAAATGAACAGACAGTTGTATGAAGAACCCTATCTTTACAATCCAGATGATTTTGATACGGCAGTGGGAGCAATTTGGATAAATATTGATGGGGTGGCTGATGACTATGATGCATATTATACTGAAGGTATGATATATAGAGGGCTTAGAATGACTAGCCTTGTGCATGCCAAGAGATATGCTGAAAAAGGAAATGTAGAAAAAGCTGAAGATTATTTGAATTCTGCTAGAAATTACGAAATAAATGCAGCTACTAGTTATGAAAATGCAAGAAATGTTTATATAAGCAGTTTAACACATGGAACTTTTGTCTTTAAGGAAATAAGAGATTTGAGCCAATTTGCCTTTAAAGCCGGTGTTAGTAGTATATATCCACCTGCAGGTCAGATTTTAGATTATGGATTTATGGCTGTAAATTATGAAATTGATAAAAATATATTTGATAAGGGAGATGTACAAAAAGAGCTTATTACAAAATTAGTTTTTAAGGGAATATTTACAATGAAAGTTCCAGCCTTAGGAGACATATCTATAGAACAATATCTAAGTAGTCCTGAAGTTGGAAATAGTGCAGGTAATTTCCTATTTCCAAAAATACAAGATGCACTTAAAGATCCAAGGTCACAAGAAGCCATATTAGACTTAATAGTAAGTGCGATACCAGACATATCTGAAGAAGGCGCTGTATATTTAAGTAATAGAATAGTGGAAATGGGACCTATAAAGTATGATAATAATTATGAAATGAGCAAAATACATAGTCCAGGAGAACTTAGAATGTATGACTCTCAAGGGCGTGTGACGGGATTGGTGAATGGACACGTAAAAGAAGAAATTCCAAATTCAATATACGATATCGAAAGTAAGTCAGTCATGATATTGTTAGCAACAGATACATACCGATACGAAGTTATAGGCACTGATACAGGAGAATATGGATTAGATATACTTTCTGTAAGGGGTACAAAGCACAATAAAATATCTCTTACAAAAGTCCCAATATTACCCAATGTGGTACATCAATATACAGCAGATTGGAACAATTTTCCAGAAGAAAAAATGATTACTTTAAATGTAGATTCAAATAATGATGGGACATTTGATGAAAATGTCAATGTGCAATTGCCAAAAGCATTGTTTACATATTCATATTTAACGAATCAAAATATTATTTTCGACGCATCACCTTCATGGAATAATATCGTATCATATAAGTGGGATCTTGGAGATGGGACAACTGCAAACGAAAAAACAGTTGACCACACATATCCTGAAGGGGATTACGCCGTAACTTTAACTGTGGAAAATGCTAACGGAGGAATTGATAGTAGAACTAGAAATATTCGAATAGATTTAGCACCTCCAATAACAACGGCTACAATTTCTGGAATTCTCGGTGATAATGGTTGGTATAAACCTGGTGTCCAAGTAAGTCTTTCAGCAACAGATAGTGTAGGTATTAATAAAATTGAATACAGTTTTGATAATATTAATTGGAATAAATATATTACAGATTTCAATATTGACACACAAGGAGAAGTGATACTATATTATCACTCAATTGACAATGTAGGTAATATTGAACCTGTCAATAGCGAAATAATCAAAATTGAAAAAACCGATATAGCTTCTCCACAAATAACTATCAATGTACCATCTAATGAAGGAGAATATTTTTTAAATCAAGAAATATTAGCCGATTGGTCAGCTATAGATTTGGAATCAGGAATCGCATCAATAACAGGAACAAAACAGAACGGTGAAGCTATTGATACTGCTACAGTCGGAACAAAGACCTTTACAGTAGACGCAGTTGATAATGCAGGAAATTCAGTTACAAAAACGGTCTCGTATCACGTTAGCTACAACTTTGCAGGCTTCTTCCGCCCAATAAACAATCTCCCAATGTGGAACTCTGTGAAATCCGGAAGGGCTGTGCCTTTGAAGTTCAGCCTGGGCGGTGACCAGGGTCTTGATATATTCGCAACAGGTTATCCAGCATCTGAAGAGGTTAATTGTGATTCAGATGCTGTTATCGTTGGTATCGATGAGACTGTCACAGCTGGTTCAAGCAGTCTCTCCTACAACGCCACATTAGACCAGTACAGTTACGTATGGAAGACAGACAAAGCATGGGCTGGTAGTTGCCGTCGGTTGGTAATACTGTTGAAAGATGGCACCTATCACAATGCGAACTTCAAATTCTTTAAGTAGGAGATTGAATTTTTCCTTCAGCGGGGGAACGTTGTCCCCCCCCCCCATTTTTCTCTTGAAAGAGAAACTTGACTCAACGCAAAATGCTGATTGGAGCCTTTCGAACTTAAACATAAGGGAATTTAATTTTAAAACCCATCTTTGACAAAAACCAAGCCAAAAAATTACCATAATCGATATCATTCGAGGCAATAAACTTCTAAAAAACCTCAATATCTGTAGGTATACATTCTTTCACATCAATTATTCCCTTAACATCCTATAATTGTAAGATGCACCCAGAAGCTAACAATATTTGGTGAATAGTGAGTCCTGGGCACATCAAGCGCCCTAAAATTCCAAGTGGTTGAGTCTATGGAAAAAGGGCGCATAATATAAAAACATCTATAATGGTTTAAGGTTTTCTATTTTTGAAGGATTGGATGATGGTTGATTTATTGAATTTAGTGAAAATAGGAAAGTGTGAATTATGGCATGGAAATGGGAAGTTTTTCTTAAATCGTGGTTGTTTATTTTTTTAGGTTTTTTGCTTGGGATAGTCAGTACAGCTATTTATCTAGCTCTGGCTCAGGATGTTGATTTGAGTCAATTTGATGGATTGCAGATTCTCACAGCAGTTTTAATAGTAATCACAATTTGGTATGCCTATTCTACACATAAGATGTTAGAGGAACAAAGAAAAACAAAGGAAATAGCCGAGATTGAAAAACAACTTGAAAAATTGTATTACCCTTTAATGGATATATTAAGAAATCCACGTGTTATGCATTATACTGGGGATGAAAAAGGATATTATATTGACTTAAAACAAATTGATGAAATTGTACCTTTTCAGCATTTAGCATCAGATGATTTAAAAGATTTGCTAGAAAGATTTATCAGACTAGCACTTGCAGGAAGATCTGTAGATTTGGATTATGTGGTTGATGGGATTAACTTTGACATTATAGATGAAAGTTTCAGAGAATTAGTAGAAGCTGATATTGAACGGCTTAAAGAAGAATTACAATTAATCAAAAACTCATGAGATTATGAATTTGTGGATATTTTGTTATGATGCAGTTGAAATCAAGGGCAATGTTCGCACTCCATCCAGGGCAATAAAAGAGCAATAAAAACCATGATGCACACAAAGTCCTAGGTTTGATACTTAAACTGTGTACTTTCGATTAAAAGCCGTTATAAGCGTTATGCCTATACTTTAATATCATAACAGATTAGATAGATTAAGGGGGATTTAGATATGAATCTGAGAATAATTAAAAATAAGATCACAGGAAGAACCATCTCATGCATATTAGTTATAGCAGCGATTATACTATTTTCAGGTTGCATTGAAGATAGTGTAAACAATGTGTCATTATCTCCAACCTCAACTGCTACCGGGATAGCTACACCAACTCTGGAAATAACGCCAACACCCACTCCCACAATTACACCTGTACCTACTCCCAATGAAACAGTAACCCCGATTTCAGATAATACAGTTAAAATAGCAGCTTTCAACATTCAGGTATTCGGCATTACCAAAGCATCAAAACCTGAAGTCATGGATACACTTGCTAAAATAATCCGTACCTATGATGTGGTTGCAGTACAGGAAATCCGGGATCAATCACAAACTTCTCTCCCTCTTTTGGTCACGTATGTGAACGAAAATAGTTCACAATATGATTTTGTAGTAAGTGAACGACTCGGTAGAACGAGCAGCAAGGAACAATACGCATACATCTACAATACTCAGACAATTGAACTGACCGGCACTCCACACACATATCCCGAACCCACCGGCACAGACCCGTTCCATAGACAGCCTTACATCACATCTTTCAGAACACCAAACGGCAACTTTGATGCAGTGCTTATTACAATCCACACAGACCCAGACGAAGCTACTGAAGAAATTAACACACTGGATGATGTTGTTGAATACGCACAGATCGAGTATCCTGGCGAGCAGGATTTCATTGTAATGGGGGATCTCAATGCTGACGGATCATACTTCAATGAGGACTCTGCCTCTGATATGAGTAGCACTGAATATGTCTGGATCATTGATAACAGCCAGGACACTACAACAAAATCAACCAATTACACATACGATCGCATTATACTCACAGATACATCCGATTATGCAGGTGATTGCGGGGTGTTCAGATTCGACACTGAATATGGGCTGAACTATACTGAAACGGTTGCGGTATCAGACCATTATCCGGTTTATGCTGTGTTTTGGATTGATCGAGACGATGATAACAGTTCAGCTTCAACAGATGTACCTGCAGAAAATGAGTCCAATCAAACCATGTCCTCTACAGTACAGATCACTGACCTTTCTCTTGATGATGAGTGGGTGAAGATTACGAATACTGGAAATTCTTCTATCTCATTGACTGGGTGGGAACTCAAAGATGAGGGAGACAAATTCACATATACATTCCCATCATTTTCCTTAGAGTCCAGATCAACAGTGACAGTTCATACTGAAGAAGGAACGAATACCGCAACTGAACTGTACTGGGGAAGTGGCAGGTCTATCTGGAACAATGATGGCGATACAGCGAGTTTGTATGATATCAATGGAAATTTGGTAGATCAAAGAGAGGGATAAAGTCAAACGTTGCGACGGCACACCCAACTGTAGCAGAGATGTGGGGTATAGTAATCAAGATCAAGGGGTATGTTCGCACACCTGCGCCCAAAAACACCAAGAGGTTGAGTCTATGGAGAATAGGCGCATAATATTATAAGATGGGATTTGATTTATAAGCTTCGATTTAAAGCAATACCCACATCAAGCAGTACATGAAGCAAATTTTTAAGTTTCATTTTACGTACCTATACTTTAACCTACAGCCAATTAAAAAGGTCTGTAGGTACCTCAGAACGCTTAGAGCGCTTACCTTTAAGCTTGCTTGTTTCTACAAACAAACTTACTGACTGTGAATTAAAAAAGTCAGACGAAGAACTTTGTGGCGTGAAAATTACGAAAACACGCAGTCTTCATCATCGGATGTCATATTAAGTGCCAGTGGAATATTGAATTACCTTGTTTCAAATAGGAAAAACGTGGGTTGTATGAAACCAAAAACCTATTTTGAAACGACACTCATATGCATAGCATTAATGTGAACTATTTCTTTGATTTCTTATATTTCTTAGATTTTTTAACGTGTTTAGACTGCGTTTTTAACTCTTCTTTCTTTAATCTTATCTGTTCTTTACGATAATTATTAGTACGAGCTACTGCATTTACGAATTGAGCCCATTTATCCTTGTCATAATCAATCCCATCTTCGAACAGAGGAATATCAATCCCTTCACGAGAGGCACAACCACTATACAAGAATCTAGAATCAAATACTTCGTCATATCCATCAAACAAAACACGATTACGTAACGATGTTGATTTACTGAATGTAATTGTCCAATCCAATTCTTTAATACCCGAAAGAACATCATCCGAACTACGTTTCTTGAACTTGTTTTTTCTACGTTTTTCTGGCTTAGACTTATGCTGAGTTAATTGCTTCTTTTTTAAATCATGAATACGATTGTCTTCTTTAATTGCTAGTTCTTTTCTTCTTTTCAATTCTTCTGTGAAAGAAAACATAATATACATCCATTTTTTTGTAAACGGGACTGGACAAATGAAAATTCATTTTTAAAACCCAATCCCAGTTTACTTTTAGTGCGTATTTGTAGATATTTTTTGAATTTTAAACAACTTATACTAAAAAGAATAGTATCTTTTTATGATAAGCTGTAAAAAACCTGTACGTGTGTATGTAACTACTTACATATATATGTAGCGCACTATAGGCCGCTATAGTGGCTGTGTATATAAGGACGCTACTGTATGTGTTTTTACCAGTGTATAATTTTTAATTAAAAAGATATATTTTATTACCATGTAACCCATAACCGCCATGCTGCTGCACGTGCCCACGTAGCAAACCCATATAACCCCTCCTATCTAATGTCCCTTAATTAAATTTCTAAAATGTGCTTATAAACATATGGGTTTGTTACCAGGTAAGTAAGTTTGTTACCAGGTCGATTATAAACGTTAGTGGTTGCTACTGCATTTATATACTAAATGCCAATGAATAAGTATATAACATATTATATATATTCACTACACTAACAATTTTTAAACAAAATGGAGGAAATATATAATGGCTGAAATAATAACATTAAGCAATCCAGTAGTAAAGCAATTGCGTAGATTAAGAACAAAACATGCAGACTCAGACGGAAAGGATGCATCCTTTTCTACTATAGTCAGAATGGCATTAGAAGAAAGTGATATGTGGAAACCTATGAAGAAAAATAAGTAACTATCATGTCAGACAAAACGCTAACACTATATCCGTTAGCTGTTGAGTTATATAAGAAAATTCGTGGAAGGACAACAGCATATTATCAATACCCCGATGAACTAGGGAATAAAATTGGACCAGCTAAAGAACCAAAATGGATTACTACAAAAAGTGGAAAGAAAAAAAATATAGGTTCTGATTATCCTTTAGAAATTGAAACATATATACAACATCTTAACGGCGAAAAAACAATTGGTATCTATCCACACAACGAAAAGGACAATTGTTTTTTCTTAGTGTTTGATATTGATTGCCATAAGAGTAAGAAAACCAAAAAGCTAACAAAAGAAGAAAAGAAACGTATAAAGGAAATTCTTGAATACAAAAAGAAAAATAATTTCAAAAACATCCGTAAGATCCAAAAACGCCTATGGAAAGACTACAAATTGCCATCCTATATTGAAAAGAGTGGAAGTCCTAAAAGCTATCATCTGTGGATATTCTTGGAAGAAACGCCTGGAGATAAGATTGTTGCATTTGGCAATCATGTGATAAAATCAGTTGGATTCACAAAAACATCAGGACAAAAAACAACGGTGGAAATAAGACCAGAACAAGGCAAGGCATCGGAAACTAAAGAAAAATATGGAACTGTAATTAAATGTCCATGTGGAATTCATGCTACGACTAAGAATAGAAGTCAATTCTACATGCCTAAGGATCATAAAAATCCAATAGATGATCTAAAACTAATAAAAATAAGAAAAAAGAGAATAAAAAAAGATAGTCAAAAACTTGCATTATGCTTTGGTAACATTATACCTGTCAAACTGCCTGAGTTACCCGAATTATCTGAGATCGAAGAAAAAGACCAGAAAGAGCAAAAGGAGAAAGAACAAAAAGAAAAAGAAGAAGAATATGACGACACTTCTTTAAGTGGAATGCTATCCAAGCAACTTCATTGTGTGGATGTTTCATTTGCTTTATACCCATCATTAGTACCAGATAAATTCAAATTTCAAGCAGGTAGAAATATTCTATTCGATGGATATAGTAACGAAATGGTAGTTGAATATTTCAGAAATCATCCAGATTATAAAAGATTCACATCGACTGTAAAAGTTGAAGAAGTGAGACAGGAAATAATCGAAGAAATATATGAACAAAGAAGTGAAAATAAGAAAGATAAGAAAAGAGTCAAAAAAGATGAGATAGACATCAGAAAAGAAATAACAGTTAACCTGAGAAAAGGATATTACAAAGGTAGAAAAACCCCTTGTAGTGAAATGAAAAAAATATGTGGTGATCATATTAGAAAAAATATATGTCTAATATCATGTGAAATAGATAAAGTAACAAGAAGTTCGGCCAGGAAATTAAGTGGAGCAAGTGCAATTAAAGGAACGATATTTTTATTACTTAAACCAGTTTGGAAAATAATAAATGTTGAAAAGAACAGACATAAAATTGAAGAAAAGAAAAATGGAAAAATAAGATACAAAACATACGTCCATGTATCGAAGGATGAACTAGATAAAATCATAAAAGAACATCCAGAGTTTTGCATCGATAGCAGAAGTGAATTTATAAAAGACATGATTCGTGTAAGTCTTATCAGTATTTCAACAGATGGACGAAACCGGAAGACATTCGAAAACGAAAATTACGAAGGAAGTAAATATAGATTCAAAAGAGACGAAATAAATGAAATTCTTAACAAGAAAAAATAAAAATCAAAAAAATGGCAAGATGGACGCAACCTCTAATTCTAGTCTTAATATAGATAAGAAATATAGATATGAAAGAATTTTTTTTCCCTTAATCCCCCTTTACTATATAGCAAACACCAAATGACTACTAACGTCCGGGCATCTTGCTAGCGTAAAAAAAAAACCAAATTAAACACAAAAAAACCAAATGACTACTAACGTTCGGGCATCTTGCTAGCGTAAAAAAAAAAACCAAATGGATTTTGTTCTATAAAGCAAAAGGGAAAAAATAAAGCAAAAACTTAAAACGAATAATCAGAACAAAAATTAAAGTTTGTATGCCATACAGCAATTAAGCTATAGCAATATGATAGCAAAATTTAGCATTCTAAAGTACCTAGAATCGATTTTCAGGGGTAGGGCTGTATAATGGGTATGGTTTCACAGTTTAGTACCTTAGAAACGCTTCAAATAAGGGGTTAGGTATCAATATGAATAAATCAAAAAATAAATTTAATCGACAGAAAATAATACACTTTGGTAATAATATCGAATTGTACAAATTTACTGTCTACAATGTATTTGCTGCCATAAACAAAGCACTCCGAAGTTGAGGCGATCCCCTCTTCGAAATAGGTCCGGTACTATTCTTGAAATACCCAGATTGATTAGTAACCGGATCAAGACCCGCAAAAGCAACCAACTTTTTGGCACTGCTAAACTTATTTATATCGCCAATTTCACCAATTATCATTGCCCCTAAAATGTTGCCAATGCCTGGAATTGTTCTGATCTTTGATTCAACCTGCTCCATTAGCTGCTGTATCTTCTTTTCAAGTGCCTGAATCTGTACGTCGTACATTTCAATTTCAGAAATAAGAGTTTTTATTTCAATACTGACAATTGAATCAATCTCAGGCGTGGTTAATGTGTTCCCTGCGTGGTTGTATATCTCTTCAGCTCGCTCCCTTGTTATCTGTGATCGGGAAACTTGCTTGATCAATGCATAGATATCTTCAAATGGTTCTGCAGCCACATTTGATGGGACTGAATACTGGTTTAAAAGTGCCGTTGATGTTTTCCCATAAACAGATTTCATGACTGACCCATATCCAGGCCAGACCATGTCAAGATTGCGAACAAACTGAATTTTACATTTGGTACGTTTCTCGACATTTCGCTGACGAACTCTGCATAATTCCCTTAATTGATATAGTACCAGATTATCAATTGCAGTTGTAGCAGGCGGCTCCTGATAACGCAGCATATCTGCAATAATGGCTGAATCAATAAGATCTGTCTTAGTCTTGCGAATCTCCATTTTCCGATAGCCATATGTTTGGATAGGATTATACAGTTTTACTGGATATCCATCACGCTTTAGTGCTGAATATAGCGGAAAACAATAGACACCTGTGGCTTCCATACCAAAAAGGACGTTAGTGTTTTCTCCATAGTTCGATTTCAACTTGTCTACTGTTGTGTAGAGTTTGTTG
>Ga0255399_1019_pt1 | contig 12133 bp, 8 predicted proteins | sample ANMaggSSYBR01J13_FD_182115 | JGI IMG/M metagenome (GOLD analysis project Ga0255399, IMG submission 182115) | Sediment cell enrichment communities from methane seep in Santa Monica Basin, California, United Staets - ANME aggregate JGI... | ecosystem: Environmental > Aquatic > Marine > Cold seeps >...
CCGGAATAGAGAAAGATAATGTCTATATTCTATCCAAGGACTATGAGTACTTGAAAAGAATGCGAGAGGCAGTCAATACAGCTCAGAGTGTTGTAATTGTTGGCGGAGGATATGTAGGTGTTGAATTAGCAGATGAATTGGTGAAGAAGAATATTAAAGTCACTCTTATTGAAAAAATGCCCAGTTTACTTCCAACTTCGATAGATCAAGAATTTGGTAAGATCGTTCAAACGGAACTAGAAAACCAAGGAGTTGAGGTAATAACCAATGTCGGTGTTGATGGATTTTCAAATAGTGGAAAACATATTAAAGTAAAATTGGAGAATGCTGATTCATACGAAGCTGATCATGTGATTATTTCAATCGGATTCAAACCAGACATACGATTGGCACGTAAACTCGGGCTGGAAATAAATGAAAAATACGGCGTCATTGTCGATGAGTTTATGAAAACTTCAGATGACGATATTTTTGCTGCCGGGGATTGTGTCGCAAAGCGAAGCTATCTTGTCGGTGATTTTCGTAGAATCATGTTAGCCTCGACTGCCATGTCCCAGGGGCGCCTCGCTGGGTCAAATCTGTTTTCAATTAACGTCCTTAAAGTATTTCATGGAACTCTTGGTTCCTTTGCGACCAAAGTTGGTAATGTTGCCGTGGGTGCTACAGGAGTAACCGAAACGCGCGCTAAACGGATAAAATTAGAGTATTGTGTCGGAGTCGCTGAATCCGTAGATCGTCACCCTGCCAAGTTACCAAATGCGTCAAAGATGAGAATTAAGCTCATTTTCGCAAAACACTCACACATATTACTTGGGGCACAGGTATCTGGTGGTGACTCCGTTGGAGAGTGTATTAATATGCTCTCTGTGATGATTCAAAAGAACATGACAGACATGGAAATTGATACATTGCAAATTGGAACACATCCACTTTTGACCCCATCACCGCTAGCATATGGTGTGATCAATGCAACTGTTGATGCCATTATGAAATGGTATAGTTGAGGAAATATTACTAATGTATGTTTGGGGCGTATGATCAAAAAGCTGTTTTCAAATTGTCAATGCTCATCTCTCCCCTGATATTCACTAGACTGAGGTAGAGAGGCTTCGCCTGATCGTACTTGCCCTGCCTTTCGTAGAGTACCGCGAGGTTGTTGAGGCATGTGGCGATTCGCATATCGTCTGGTTCTGGAGAATCTTCCAGTATCTGAATCATTCGTAGAAACAAGCGAACAAGAGTTTGCCACTGAGCCGCTTCGCGGAACACGCCGGCTCTTTCTATCATCCGATCGTACAGGGCAGGGATATCTGGATGAAGTTGTCTATGGTAGAAAGCCGCCTCAATGGCTGCATGGTGTTCTTCTGTGATGTTCCTTATATCAATGCTTGCAAGCTGTAAGTCGTAATGTACAAAGAGGAACTTGTGGAACAGCGCATATCTCTCCGGCTCTCTGCGATGGAGATAATCCTGCAGGTGTTCGCGCATCAGTTCGTGCATTGACCAGGTTGCGGCTATGGGATTGAAGCTGACAAAGCTGAAGCGGTGGAAGTTGTCGCCGGAGTGATCGGTTCAGCCGTCGCAGCCGGTGTATTCCTGACACTGCTCGGCTAGTCCTTACAGTAGTTGCAGCAAAGTAGGTCGGGTTCCCAATGGAATCCCAAAGGGACGAAATGCAAAACCCGACATAGAAGCTAAGACAAATCGTCAAGCGCCAGGGCGCTTTACCTACCATACTTCGCACCACCTAATCCGGCTCAACTCCCCACGACTTGAGATAACAAAGGGCGGCCTTTGTTTTCGGGTGACCAGCGCCAAGCGAATCGCGGAGAATTCGATAACCACGCCTCACCATCTTGACAGCATCCTCTTTCCGGTTCAGTTTGTAGATCATCGCACCGAGATTGAGCAGGCTTATCGCCACATCGGGATGCTTGGGGCCGAGTTGTTTCTCCATGATCTCCAGCGACCGTTTGAAGAGCGGCTCCGCTTGATCATACTTAGCTTGACTCTTGTAGAGTAACGCGAGGTTGTTGAGGCTCGCCGCCACATCGGGATGCTCGGGGCCGAGTTTTTTCTTCCTGATCTCCAGCGATCGTCTGTAGAGCGGCTCCGCCCGATCATACCTGGCTTGACTGTCGTAGAGTGCCGCGAGGTTGTTGAGGCTCAGCGCCACATCGGGATGCTCGGGGCCGAGTTGTTTCTCGCTGATCTCCAGCGACCGTTTGTAGAGCGGCTCCGCCTGATCATACTTAGCTTGACTGTCGTAGAGTGCCGCAAGGTTGTTGAAGCTTGTCGCCACAACGGGATGCTCGGGGCCGAGTAGTTTCTCCCTGATCTCCAGCGCCCGCAGGCATAGCGGCTCTGCCTGATCATACTTAGCTTGATTCTCGTAGAGAAACGCGAGATTGTTGAGGGATGTAGCGGTTCGTAAATCCTCTGGTTTCGAGGAATCTTCCAGTATCTGAATCATTTGCAGATACAAGCGAACAAGGGTTTGCCACTGAGCCGCGTCGTAAAACACCTTGGCTCTTCCTATCATCCAGTCGTACAGGGCGGGGATATCTGAAGGATGTTGTTTATGGTAGAAAGCCTCCTCAATGGCTGCATGGTGTTTCTCTGTAATGTTCCTTATGTCAATGCTCTCAAGCTGCGAGTCGTAATGCTCAAAGAGGAACTTGTGGAACAGCGTGTATCTGTCTGTCTCGTTTTGTTGGAGATAGTCCTGGAGGTGTTCGCGCATCAGTTCGTGCATTGACCTGGTTGTCGCGGAACTAGAGCTGATGAAGCTGAAACGGTGGAAGTTGTCGAAATCCCACTTGATGGAGAAACCGGTGTCAAACTCCTTCACCAGCAACTCAAACAAAGAGCGGTCCCAGCCGCGAGCCGTAGAGATTACTCTCAGAGTCCTCAGCTCAACCTCGCTGCGATGCTCGGTGAATTTGACGAGAATCTCCCTATAAGTTCTACCGAAATCAGTTGGGCATGGTTCTTTTCCCTCTGCTCTCAGCCCGTCGAAGTCATCGACTGAAAGTTCCAGATAAAAGGGCACTCCCTTGCTACCCTCAAAGATGACTTCACGAATCTCTTCGCTCTCAACGCCGCAATCAGTCAGGTATTTGACTGCATCATCTTTGTCCAGATCAAAAACCTTATGCTGATGCAGACAATCCTTCCATGACTTGTCGTTCTCAGCCCAGCGCAGTTCCTCCCGTCCTGTGATCACACACAATGCCTGAGGCAGTTCAGACACGAGTTGCTGCACCCAGTTGTCCAGCGGAGCATGAATGGAATCCTGAGGTCTTTCCCCCTGCAAAGTTTCATAGGTATCGAAGAAGAGAACGACTGGAAGGCTGTCGGGGGCGATGTGATGTTTGATGTCTGCGGCCAACAGCCCGGGAAGAAGCTCCAGAATCTGATGTTCCTGCAGTTCTGGTATCCCCCGCAGTATTGGTTCGGCGCGTTTCGTCCACCAGCCGCTGAGTTGTTTGTGGCTCTTGGGAATCTCTTCTGTTATCTTCTGGATGAAACCAGCTACCGGAACACCCGCCGCGGCGGCGATCACACCAGCAAGCAAACCTGTCCAGTCCCAGCGCGGAAAATCTTCGTTCGTGAGCGGGATCTGGGGATACGCCTTCTTCCAGTAGACAGCATACGCGAGATCAAAGCTGCGAAACTTGACTTTGTGCTTGCTTTTCAACTCCTCACGGAGATGAAGCATGGCATTGTGGAATTCGAGATTGCTTGGATTCCTGAAATCGATCCCACTCCAGATCGCCGCAGGGTAGGTGACCTTCAATTCTTCGACCAATCTCTTGTACAGGGTAGTTTTGCCGATACCGGCCACACCATGAAAAACCAGGACTGTTGGTCTGGTACCTTCTCCCGCTGTCGGCAGAGATCGAACCTTGTCCTGCAATATCCCGTTGAAAAGCTCGATGAGGTCAGTGCGGCCAACAAAGGGACGTTTCTTTCCGGCTCCCGATTTGGTGGTATGATGTTCAGAAGAGGGCAAGATCAACCTTTCCAGATTAGCGTTTCAATGTCGCTGAGATTGAGAAGAAATAAGGGTGCCTCCCGAGTATCTATATGGCGGAGAGTGAGGGATTCGAACCCCCGGGACCCGCGAAGGCCCAACGGTTTTCAAGACCGCCGCTTTCGACCACTCAGCCAACTCTCCGGCGCAAATATACCGCATACCCCCACCTTTGCAACCAAAAAAGCAGTGATTCGTATTAGATCAGATAGACTCAGTAGTGAATGCGATTGACAAACCCTTTCGTGGCGCTTACTTGGTTTGAAAAACATCTGAGAGAACAAGTACACACATTAAGCCTGGAGGAAACGATGCCGGAACTATTTGATATCATCCGATCGGTGCAGGACTTTGTTGCCTGGTGGAAAAACGAATCTGACGGTACACGGAAGATCTTTGCCGCTTTGACTGACGACTCACTCAAACAGGAAGTTATTGATGGTCACCGTACCCTTGACCGGATGGCCTGGCATATTGTCGGCTCGATTCCGGAGATGTGCGGCCGGATGGGGCTGAAAATCGACAGCCCGACAGAAAATGATCCTGTCCCGCAGTCCGCCAAGGAGATACTGGACGGGTACGACAGAGCCGCGAGTTCACTCCTAAAGGAGGTTCAGGAAAACTGGACAGACGAGACACTCAAGCAGGAAGATGATATGTACGGCTCGACCTGGAAGCGCGGTCTTTCGCTGGCAATCCTGATTCACCACGAGATTCATCATCGCGGACAGATGACTATCCTGATGCGGCAGGCTGGTATTGAAGTGCCCGGTATCTACGGTCCCTCCTATGAGGAGTGGGAAAAATACGGCATGAAGCAGCCGGCAGTTTGATACACCAGTCTATTTTGGAAACGAGACTACGAATCGTTTTTCATAGATGCGAAGTCAGTTGTCGGGGTGCTTGAACTGCGAGAGTAGATCACTACTCAGGTTACGCTTCGCAGTCGAATCAATTGACAATCTCTGCCGTGAGGGTTATCATTGATTCCCGGTAAGATGATGCCGGATTGACTGTGAGGAAGGTAGAAAATGTCGGAACTGATGTGGGCCGGTATTAAGGCGATACGTGGCAAGGGGGCTGAGTTCAAGCAAGTTGAAATCCCCCGAATCGATGACAATCACCTCCTGGTGAAAGTGAAAGCAGTGTCGATTTGCGGTACGGATAAGCATATCTACAACTGGGATCCATGGGCGGCTGGCCGTTTGAATCCGCCGCTTATTTTTGGCCATGAGTGCTGTGGCGAAGTCGTCGAAGTCGGCAAGAATGTCAAGAAAATCAAAGTGGGCAACATCATTGCCGCCGAATCTCATATCCCCTGCGGAGTCTGCAAACAGTGCCGGATGGGTAATATGCACATCTGTGATAACCTGCGGATTCTCGGCGTCGACACCGACGGTATTTTTGCCGAATATGCTGTGCTTCCTGAGATAGTCTGCTGGAAAGTGCGCAAAGACCTCGATCCTGCGATTGCTTCGATTCATGAGCCGTTCGGCAACTCAGTCTATGTTGTGATGTCGGGGGATGTTGCTACCAAACGAGTGGCTATTGTCGGTGACGGTCCCACTGCCGCCTTTGCCTGCGGCATCGCCAAAGCTGTCGGTGCTGAGAGAATCTACAATATCGGTATGCAGCCTTTCAATCTCGACATTTGCAGGAAGATGGGCGCTGATGTGAGTATCAATGTCGCTGAAGATAAGGATTTCATTACCAGAATTCATGACGAGACCTCTGGCGGTGTTGATGTCGTTCTTGACATGGCAGGCAACCAACCGGCAATTGATACCGGATTCAAGCTGCTGCGTAAAGCCGGTACGTATGTTATGTTCGGTATTCCACCGGAACCGGTGCGTGTTGATATCAGTGACTATATTATCTTCAAAGGCGCAAAGGTGATCGGTGTCAATGGCCGCAAGATGTTTGAAACCTGGTACCAGATGTCGGCCTTACTGTCGGGCGGTATGGTTGATCCGACTCCGGTGATCACACATCGTTATCCCTTCAAGGATTTTCTCAAAGCAATGGAGATGTTTGCCCTCGGTACTGAGCCGTCAAGCAAAGTTGTACTACTGATGGAGTAGGGCTGTTGCAGGCTATCCCGCGCGATGACGATCACAAGGTTTTTTCAGATAAGGAGACCGCGATGAACGATATCGAAAAAGTGAAGAAAGATATTATCGAATTTGTGATCAATGAATTCATCGACGATGAGGACGAAGCGGAAGATATCGACGAGAACAGCGCGTTGATCTCAAGTGGCATTGTCGATAGTTTCTCGATGGTGTCTCTCAAACGTTTTCTGGAAAAGAAGTTTGAATTGGCAATACCGGACGCCAAAGCCACCCCTGAGGCGTTTGACACAGTTAATAACATCATAAAACTAATTGATGAGTTGAAGGGCTAGACGTTGGTCATTCGATCAGCCATCTGACAACTTATCCGGAGGCATATATGGCTTTCACAAAGGCGAGAGAGCTGTATCAGAATACACTGTCTGAGATCAAGGAGGCGGGTCTCTACAAAGAGGAGCGCGTTATCCACTCTCCACAGGGCGTTGACATTAATGTTGAGTTTCCTGCGGGTGACCCGGCGAAGGAAGTGATCAACCTTTGCGCCAATAACTATCTCGGTCTTTCCAGTCACCCGGAAGTAATTAAGGCGGCGCACGAAGGTTTGGACAAACGTGGCTATGGCATGTCGTCAGTGCGGTTCATCTGCGGCACACAGGATGTCCACTCTGAACTGGAACGCAAGCTGAGCGATTTCCTCGGCACCGAAGATACAATTTTATTCGCTTCCTGTCTCGATGCCAACGCCGGTATCTTTGAGGCTGTGCTTGGCGAAGAGGACGCGATAATCGCCGACAAACTGGTGCATGCCTCAATCATCGATGGTATCAGGCTTTGCAAAGCGCAGCAGTATGTCTACAAGCACTCCGACATGGCACACCTTGAACAGAAACTTCAGGAAGCGCAGGATGCACGCCTGCGGATGATTGTCACTGACGGTGTCTTTTCGATGGATGGCGATATCGCCAAGCTTGATGAAATCGTTGCCCTCGCTGAGCAGTATGACGCTATGGTGATGGTGGATGATTCACATGCCACCGGCTTTATGGGTAAGACCGGCCGCGGCACACATGAGCTCAAAGGTGTGTTCGGCAAGGTTGACATTATCACGACAACACTTGGCAAGGCGATGGGTGGCGCCTCAGGTGGTTGCGTATCCGCGCCAAGAGAGATGGTCGATTTGCTACGGCAGCGCGCCAGACCATATTTGTTCAGCAACACAATGCCGCCGGTGATTGTCTCCGCGGCGCTGAAGGTCATCGATCTGATCAGCACCACGACCGAGTTGCGCGATAAACTCGAAGATAACACCAAGTATTTCCGTGCGCGCATGGAAGAGGCAGGCTTTGACCTCAAAGCGGGTGAGTCGCCGATCGTGCCGGTGATGCTCTACAACGCCAAACTGGCGCAGGATATCTCGCGCGATATTTATCAGGATGGAATCTTCGCCGTCGGCTTTTTCTTCCCGGTGGTAGCCAAAGGACAGGCGCGCATCCGTACTCAGATATCGGCGTCACATGAAAGATCCCACCTTGACCGCGCAGTGGAAGTTTTTACAAGAGTGGGCGGAAAATATGACATTCTCGGCAAAGGAAAAAAAGAAATTATAGCCATGTATGGAAAGTGAGTTGCCGTAATCTCTCTGACGGCACTGACCGACCTGATGCTGAAGCAGGATTATCGAATTGTGTTGAGGAATTGATTTATATGGATGATCTGAAAACCTGGCAGGAAATAAGAGCCGATGTTCAGAAGGAACTGAACGCCTATCTGAAGCATCAGTATGAATCGGGGCAGCTTGACAAACTGCTGTATGAGAAAGCAACCTCTGATTCCGGTGTGTTCGGCAATCTCACAAAATGGATGGAATCACCCGATCTGGCGCGCATATCCCCCAATGCCCACCGCGGCATCCTGAACGCAATCGATGCCAACCGTTGGGCTGACATAAATGAGGCCTTCTTTGATGAGCTTGCTTTTGGCACAGGCGGTATTCGTGGCCGTACGGCGATCACCGACCGAGAGTTGGAGATGCTCCGTGATGAGGGGATTCATGCTCCTTTCCTGCGCGGTCCGAACACTATCAACGATGTAGTGCTGTTGCAGAAATCTGCCGGTGTCGCCAAGTTCGCTCTTAACAAAGGACTCAAATCAGTAGTCATCGGTTACGACAGTCGTATTCGCGGACGTGATTTCGCGTGCGCAGTTTCGGAGTTATTTATCGCCTATGGTTTCAAGGTTTACCTCTTTGATGACATTGTCCCTTATCCGGAACTGACCTTTGCAATCCCGACCGTCCACGCCGACATGGGGATTCTCTTGTCGGCCAGTCACAATGACCGCCGCTACAACGGCTACAAGTTGACGAGTGGTAACGGTTCGCAGTTTTCCGTCATGGAGCGTCGTCAACTGCTCGAAGATTTTATCTTTAAGACCGGTTTCGACGAGATCAAGTCGAAGAATATCAATCAGGCGACCGACGATGAACTAGTCTTCCTTGGTGGGGCGGATCGTCTTTCAGGCGCAGACTACTACGGCTTCAAAGGGAAGCCGGTCGATATGCACCACAAACATTTCGAGCATATCCGCAAGTTCATTCTTGATGGAAATATGCTAAGGTCGCAAGCAAAGAATCTCCAACTCGCTTTTTGTGCCTATCATGGCGCCGGCAGAGATGCAATCCCTCGCCTGGTTAACTCCTTTGGCATCGAGAGACTCGATATTATCTCGAAGATGCACGTCGCTGACGGGATGTTTCCCGCCTTTGATGACCTCAAGTCACCCAAGGGCAAGAAAGTGTATCAGCAACCTGATCCCGGTGACCACCTTGCGGCTGAGAAAGCTGTAACAGAATATATCAATGAATATGGCGAGAAACGCTTTGCAGAAATTGATCTCCTGATCGGCACTGATCCCGATGCCGACAGGTTGGCTTGTATCGTTCCGGTGCCTGAAGATAGACGAGAAGTGTATGGCGGCAAGAACTACACACTGCTTGACGCTGACACTGCCTGGGCGATTCTCCTTTGGTATCGGATGGAGAGATTGAAGGAAGCTGGCGACGATTTCTCGAAATCTTTCCTTGTCCAATCGCACACAACGACGGATGTCATACCTCTTCTCTGTGAAAAATATGGTATCGCCTGGATCAAGACCTGGGTCGGTTTCGCTCAACTTGCCGCCGCTGTGCAGCGTGTCTGGCAGGGTGAGGAGATTTCACCTGAAATTTACTGGACGATTCATAGCTCCAGGGGGCTTACCGACAGTTGCAGCTACAACTTCGCCGCTTTGGAACAGTCCAACGGTTTTTCAATTCTCGGTGGCAAACCACCCGATGAAAACTCAATGGGTACCGATGGTCATGTGCGCGACAAGGATGGTATTTTCGCGGCAGTGCTGATGCTGGAGGTTATTGCTTATGCCAGATCGCTCGGGAAGTCACTGCTGGAGTTGATTGACGATCACCTTTACCTCGAACCTGCCATCGGCCTGATTCGCACCGGCTACCGACCGGCACCTGTCTTTGGTCAGTATGAGGGTATGAAAGGCATTTCGCGCAAGCTGGCAGTGCTCCATCAGGCGGAAGAGTTGATGGACAAGGTGAAGTCTGGTGCTGATGTTCGTTTTGGCGGCTTGAAAGTCACCGATTGCGTTGTCTATCGCACAGGGAAATATGACACAGTACATGGATTTGTCGAAGGTTTTGATCCTGATGATCCGAGCACATTCAAATTCCCCGATGAAGGCATTCGTTTCTTCCTCGGCGACGAATACAACAATCTGACGATCAGACCATCGGGAACATCACAGAGCTTGCGCTTCCACACGCAATTGCGCGATACCGATGTCAGCAAGAAGAATAGCAAGCAGAAACGAATCGAGATTGAGAGACAACTTGAAGCGGTCTACGACGATATCGGCAAGCTACTCGGTGTTGACTGGGACGAGTAACGACCGCCACAAGATGGAATGGTCAGTCGGCTTCAGACACAATCTGAAGCCGACTTTTCTTTTGGCGTTTTGTCTCAGGGGAACTAATATAGACTGACACTGTTCTTTTTCTTACTGGAAAGGTGAAGACGGTTCAATCTGACTATAGAAACGGTGACATCGGAATGAGCAAGTCCGGCAGCAATCTGATTCTTCATATACCCTCAATTTCCTGTGCAGTATGTGTCGCATCAGTCGAAAAAATCCTGCGTGAAATCAAAGGTGTTTATTCCGAGGATGTTAACCTTGCCCTGCATCAGGCGTCGGTAATGTTTGACTCGACCAGGACAAACGCTGGCGAGATCGCCGACGGGCTGGCTGCCAGCGGCTACCCGCCGCAACTCGATGAACTTACAGTACAAATTGAGGGAATGCACTGCGCATCTTGTGTGGTGCGTGTGGAGAGAACAATCCTGCAAGTCGACACAGTGGTCACCGCCTATGTCAACCTTGCGTCAGGCATTGCCACAGTCAAATACACAGGGTCAACATCCCCCCTGGCAGCGATCAAAGAAACTCTCACCAGCTCAGGCTATCCGGTATCTGAAGAAAAACGCCCTGTTGAGCGCGGCAAAGTGCCCGACGAAACAACAAAGTTGCGATTGTCCCTGTTGATCAGCATCATTGTTGCACTTCTTCTGATGGCGATGATGATATTCCGACATTTGGGCATCATCCCGGAATCGTCAACAGTCCTGACAACAGCGCAATTGTTCCTAGCTTCCATAGTCTATTTCTGGTGTGGGGCACGTTTCCATAAGGGACTCTGGCATTCAATCAAACGACGCACAGCCGACATGAACACCCTGATCTCACTCGGAACGTCAGTAGCTTACTTCTACAGCCTGACAGTGTTTTTCTTCCCACGCCTGTTTTTTGCGGCGACAGAACAACCGCACTACTACTTCGACAGCGCAGTGATGATTATCACGTTGATACTGGTGGGCAGATACATTGAAGCAAAGGCGAAAAAACGCAGCGCCGCCGACATTGAGAAGTTGCTGAACGTCAGGCCAGACGCAGCGAATGTGATCCGGGATGGAAAAGAGATCGAGGTTCCTTCTGCTGAGTTGATGCTTGGTGACATAGTAATTGTCCGACCGGGTGAACGTGTCCCCGCTGACGGTCAGATCATCAAGGGATCGACATCTGTCGATCAGGCGATGTTAACAGGTGAATCATTGCCACTGGATAAAAATATTGGAGATGTCGTTGTCGGTGGCACCATCAATCTCACCGGCAGCATTGATTTTGCGGTCACAGCTACGCAGCAGGATTCACAACTTTCAAAGATAGAAAATGTTGTTACGGCGGCACTCAACTCCAAACCGGCGATTCAACGACTGGCGGACAAATTCGCGTCGGTATTCGTGCCTGTTGCTCTTGCAGTCGCAGTGCTGACATTGGTGGCGTGGCTGGCTGGCGGCGGCCCGTTTTGGTTTGGCGTTGAATACGTGAAAGCGGTGGTTATAATAGCCAGTGCCAGTGGGGGGGGGGTGGGACCCCCCCCGGCTGTGATGGTCGCCAGCGGCAGGGCGGCATCGTTGGGGATGCTGTTCAAAGATGTGGCGACACTGGAACAGATCGGCAAGATCGACACGCTCTTTTTCGACAAGACCGGCACACTCACTGACGGTAAATTTGAAGTTGTGAACATAATCAGCGATGGAACTGGCGAACTGAAGTTGTTGGAACTTGCCGCCAGTGTCGAAAGTCGCTCAGAGCATCTGCTTGCACGGGCAGTGGTGGAGTATGCAAAGAAACATGACATCCCAACACATGACATCGACGATTTTACCCCGATGGTTGGTGCGGGAGCGTCAGGTGTTGTCGATGGCAGAGAAGTGATGCTCGGTACGCTCAAGCTGATGCAGGCACGCGATGTTGAAACGGGGGATTTCGACAAGCAGTATCAAGAAGAATTGGCACAAGGGCGAACTGTGATCTTTGTCGCGCTGGATAGCAAGATCGGAGGTTTCATCTCGCTGGCGGATTGTGCCCGCCCGGAAGCGAAGAGGGTGATCGAACAGATCAGGAG
>Ga0255399_1032_pt1 | contig 12050 bp, 9 predicted proteins | sample ANMaggSSYBR01J13_FD_182115 | JGI IMG/M metagenome (GOLD analysis project Ga0255399, IMG submission 182115) | Sediment cell enrichment communities from methane seep in Santa Monica Basin, California, United Staets - ANME aggregate JGI... | ecosystem: Environmental > Aquatic > Marine > Cold seeps >...
GTTTTACGAATCGTGTTGAGAACGATATTACATTACCCAGTAACAGTGCGATCAATACTCCTTTTGTCGATATCATCCCATCACCCAGAAGGCTGCCCGAAAGTATCATTCCCGAATATGTGTTCACGATCAGTGTTGCACTGATCAGTGCAATCTCGCTTTCCAGTCCGAGAATGTTCATAACCGGATCCAATATCTTAGAGAATGATTGAAATATCCCCAATTCCATCGCCACTGAGGTCAGGAATAAGGTTATTAACATTATGGGTGTAATCCTTTTCAGCATTTTATATGTGCTAGCAGCACTTTTATTCAGTGCATGTTTCTTATCTATCGAAGTATGGACAGGATTTGAGACGGATGATTGTGAGTTGGTGGATTGGTTGTCGATATCTTTTAGCCACAGTCTTGCAAGAAAAATTCCAAGACACGTTTTCAAGAGTGCGACAAACCCTCGCAAGCACACATAGATCACTCCTGTGGTGAATCCGAGAATTGGGATCACCACCGGTATGAAGAACGTGAATAGATGGGAGAGAATACCTGGAAAAGAAGTGATCAGCGAGACTGCGATAACCTCTCTCTCAGATATTCTTTTGTTGTTCAATCCCTCAGATAGCATAGAGTAACCGGCAGTACTGCTGAACGTACATGTTAGAACAGAAAGTGCCGATATCCCGCTGATCCTTGCTTTAGCAGATAAAGGTTTGACCAACCGGTCAAATTTCCTCATCAGCCCGAGATTAACAGCGAGACCCGTTGCAAAAATGCCTATGGCAATGATTGGAACGATTTTTATCACATAATAAGCAGCATATAACAGGGACGTTGATATTATCATTGAGTTACCTTACTGAGTTTAATAAACGAAATTCGCAATTTACATGTTCCCATTGAGATGTCATACGATCACTTAGTCACCTTGTCCATGTCGCAGACATCTCATGTGCACCGGTATCAGCATGCTTCCAATCCGGTTCCTTGAAGTGATTCCTTCGGCATTCCAGGTAGATCCAACTCTTTCATTCTTGCCTCACCACCTGATTGATATGTCTTACCGGAATGATGTATGGTCTCTCGCTATTGCTCTTAACCAGAGCTTACACCATAAGCACGTCAGATCTTCCCGACAGTGAGCACCGATCCAGGATTCCCTGCGGCAAATATCCTGCTATCAACAGCTATCAGTACGCCTGCGTTCTTCACAGGCATCGATGCTATACCATGAACGAGCATTGCTGCTGGCTGATACATCCGTGCACGTACATGAGAGCGACGGATCTCGCCTGTTTCGTATTTATTCATTTAATTAAAACTCCTATAATATACATATATTTTTCATGCCGATCCGACTGCCCGCCTCCCCTCTCGCACTATGAGATATGCAAGTAACGGAGCACCCATCAATGTTGTCAACACACCCACAGGTAAAATAACCGGTGAAATAACCGTTCTTGCCACTAAGTCCGATCCAATTAGCAATACCGCGCCAACAAGACCCGATATAGGGATTACAAATCTGTGATCATTTCCGATGACCAGACGACAGATATGAGGAGCCAATAGCCCGATGAATCCGATCGTTCCTGTGAAGTAGACCGTGATTGCGACCAGAAGACTCGCCACAAACATTGCATAAGTTCTGATGCGCTTCTCATCTACACCGAAGAGTGATGGTATGAAGATCAACAAGAGTAAGGGAATCGCACAGAGTACAATTGTGCCAGCCATGTATGCCAGCACGTCCAATGATGATCGACTGAGGTCACCTACCATCCAGAAGACCGTTTCCTTCACAGCCCCTGCCCCGCCAAAATACATGAGTATCGTCGTTATCGCACTGGAAAGGATCACCATCACGATACCCATCAGTACGACTCGTTCGGGGGTCGCCCACCTGCGTCTTGAGATATGGAGGACGATCGCTGCTGCAATCAGGGCAAAGATTCCGGCAGTTCCCAATATCATGAAAGCTCCCCCTCCAATAGATGCACCTCCAATGATTATGGCAACATATGTGCCGAACACCGCTGTGTGTGAAATTCCAAGTGTATATGGCGAAGCAAACGGATTTTTAAGCGCCCACTGCATGGTAGCGCCTGCAAGCCCGAGACAGATGCCCGCCAATATGCCCATGATAATGCGGGGAAGCCGGAGATTCCAGACGCACACTTCTGCAAGCTAGCTCGGCGCGTAGCTGTCCGGGAAGAACTTGTGCAGGATTGCAGAATAGGCATCATCCACAGTTATGTCCGCATTTCCAGTGGTTGCGGAAATGCCCACCAGAGCCACGATTATGAGCAGAAGGAAGAGCACAAAGAGCGCTATCATCCATGTTGACGGTTTCGACTTAGACATGATCACAATCTCTGTGTCACACCGGTCTCACCGGAATGATATACGGTCTCTCTCCATCGCTCTTCACCAGAGCTTCCACACCATAAGCACGTCTGATATTCTCGACCGTGAGCACCGACTCAGGATTCCCTGCGGCAAATATCCTGCCACCATTCATCATGAGCAGTTTATCTGTGTATCTTGAAGCAAGGTTTAGATCATGGATCGCTACGATCGCAGAGATACCTTTCCTCTTCACGATGCCTTTCATGATATCCATCACCTCAAGCTGGTGTCTGATATCGAGATTACTTGTCGGCTCATCCAGGAGGAGAATATCCGCTTCCTGCGCAAGTGCCCGTGCGATCAGGACCTTCTGCTGCTGACCTCCGCTGATCTCGTTAAAGTCCCTCATCGCAAACTCCATGATCCCAAGCAGTTCCAGCACCTCCAGCACCTTATCTATGTCCTCTTCGCTGCTCTTCCAGCCAAGATGCGGGCGTCTGCCCATGAGAACAGTATCAAAGACGGTGGCAGGAAAAACACGCGTGGTGGTCTGGGGCACATAACCCATCTCTTTTGCAATCTCCATTCTCGTCATCTTGCTGATGTTATTCCCATCCAGGAGTATTATTCCACCTCTTGGGGTCAGGATCCGGTCGATACACCGGATCAGCGTGGATTTGCCGGCGCCGTTCGGACCGACGATTCCAACTACCTCTGATCGATCCAGATCCATGGATATGTTCTCGAGAACCGACGTGCTGTTGTAGCCGAATTCAACATTGTTTACTTTTAGTTTCACCAGTATTCCCTCCTTCTTCTCATTATCAGATACAGGAAGAGTGGAGCTCCCATAAATGCAGTAACTGCCCCGACAGGGAGGATTACAGGGGCTATGATCCTTCTTGCCACAAGGTCTGCGCTGATGAGAATTACCGCACCAAGGAGACCAGAGACCGGGAGCACGTACTTGTTATCGCCTCCGATAGCCAGGCGTGTCATGTACGGAGCAACGAGTCCGATAAACCCGATCGTGCCTGTGAAGCAGACGATGGTTGCAACAAGCAGCGTCGAGACCACCATCGTGATGACTCTGATGCGCTTCACATTGACGCCGAGACTCTTCGCGGTCTCGTCTCCCGCACCCATCACATTGAGATCCCACGACTTAAGCATAAGTAGGGGGGCACAGCATGCAAGCACACCGAGTATGATCGTCACAACGGGCCATGATGCTCTGTTGAGGTCGCCAACCATCCAGAAGACCGCTTCCTTCACAGCCTCTGCCTCGCCAAAGTACTGGAGTATCGTTGTCATCGCACCAAAGAGATACATCATCGCAATGCCAGCCAGGATCATGGTCTCTGGTGTTGCGCCCTTGCGGCTCAACAATGCTAGGATGATAAACGAAACCAGCAGCGCGAATACAAATGCATTTCCAATGATCAAATATTTCCCACCGACGATGCCTGCCCCAGCGAGAATCGCAAGTGAAGCACCGAACCCAGCACCTGATGAGATTCCGAGCGTGTACGGGCTTGCAAGTGGATTTCTGAGTATCGCCTGCATCACTGCACCTGCCAGCCCAAGACCGATGCCTGCTATGATGCCGAGGAAGATGCGTGGCAATCTTAGTTGCCAGACCACGATCTCTTCAGTTGTGAAATATTCCCTGGAAAATTCACGGACCCCATGAAATATGATAAAATCAAGATTTTGGAGAATCGTGATAGAGCCACGCCATATTATTGAATAAACCTCTTTGACTGTGATAGGGTAAGAACCAAGCGTCGTAGAAACACCTGATATAATTATAATTAATGCTGCAAAAAAGAAGACAAAGAAGATCTTTCTTCCAATGAACTTCTTATATTGCTCTTTGATATCTTTTGCAGTCATTGTACGGCTTTCTTCTCTTTTCATAGTAACATTCCACCTCTTCTGGAATCGAGCCGGGTCAATCCTTCATGATCTTCTCAACCTTCTCCTTCCACCCTGCAACATCTTCCATCGTCATCACATCGACCGATCCACCCTGGAATTCGCCTTTCACATCTCCCATCCGCTCCTCGATCCATCCTTCCATTTCAAGGTATGCATTCTTCAATCCGTCGATCACATCGGGGTCAGCGTCCCACAGCCCGCGCTCATAAGCTTCAAGCAGCCGCCTCCCGATCTCTTCAAGCGCCCAGGGATTGTTCTCCTCAAAGAACTTTCGCATCTCATCATCCAGAACAAATGTTTTTGTGATATCATCGAAGATCCAGTCATCGACCTCCTGCGTCGTCGCTTCCCAGCCATAGACCCGTCCGATCCGCTTCGACATGTCGCCAGCTCCCTTGTATCCGTGTCTCTTCATCCCTTCGATCCACTTAGGGTTCAGGAGTTTTGTCCTGACAACCCGCCGAACCTCGTCCGCGAGCGTTCTAACCTCGACCCGGTCCCTGTCACGGGTATCGCCATAGTATGCTGAAACTTCATGTCCGGATATCTCCCGTGCAGCGGTTGTGAGTCCGCCGTGTGTTCCAAAATAGCAGCAACATCCGAAGAGATCGTACTCATCTGTGACGGTCTTGTTGAATGTCAGGTCAACACTTTTAAGCTGTTCTATGAACTTATCATGCGATTCATCCCCGAATACGCCTTTTCCATACGAATATCCGTTCCAGTACACATATACATCAGATAGATCCTTATCCTCCTTCCATGCAGATGCGTACACAGCAAGGTTAACGCCGTTGCCGTACGTTCCAGGCTTGCTCGCAAAGATACGGGCACAATTTTCGCCCCCATCTCCATCTCTGTTATCGTTGCCGTCCCCATCTCCGCTTCCATCATTCCCTGATGCCTCTGTGACATGTTTTTTGAGATAGTTCATCTCTTCGGGCTCATCAAGTTGTGAAACCTCCTGTATCGCATCATCGATGAGTTCAATGCAGTTGTAGAAGCAGTCTCTGGTAATCCCGCTCACCCGGATCGTCACATCGATTCTCGGGCGGTTGAGTTCCTCAAGCGAAATGATCCTGTACTCTCTCACTTTCCCATCCTTCCAGATCGGCTCAACACCGATAAGATGCATGATCTGGGCAAGTTGCTCTCCATCCGCCCACATGATGTCAGAGCACATCCAGTACATTGCGATATTTTTAGGAAGTTTGCCGTGCTCATCCACATACTTTTCAATCACGCCATCCGCAAGCCTCTGCCCGATCTGCCATGCCGCCTTCGTCGGCACCTTGTAAGGGTCGAGCGAGTAGAAGTTCCTGCCAGTAGGCATTATCTCTGGCTTGCCACGGGTTATGAGACCGGACGGACCGGGCTCGATGTATCCGGCATCGAAGCCATGAAGCAGAGCACCGATCTCATCTGAGGAGTCAATTCTCCATGAGATCACGACTGCCTTATCCCTCACCGAGAGGATCCTGACTTCGTCGAGTCTCTTCAACCTATCCCCAAGAATCTCCTTGCAGACGGTGGTGGGGTCTTTATCACTCAATAATCCGTTCAGGATCTCCTTTCCAAGTGCGTCGATCCCGGTCAGCACTTCGCTCTTCAGATCCGCGGGCTCTGTGTCCATTCCCAGAAGATAGAGGACAAGCTTTCTGAGCTCTGAGTCGTACCTCAGTATCGAGTTGATGAACTCGATCCTCTGGTCGCCTTTGGGACTTTCTCCGAATATGTGCATCCCATCCGGGATCTGGGTATTGTACAGCTTCGTTATCGCTTCATGTGCCGCATCCACGATCTTTTCAAATGGGACCCCCATCTCCACCAGTTCGTCGAGTTTTATCTCCTCTGAAAGATTCGAATTCATGAGGAGATCGGTGATGATATGCTCAAGTGCGTGTGCCCTTGCCTTATCAGATACTTTCGTCTTGTTGTACTCTGCGATCTGGTCTTCGAGTTCCTTCAGATCGCCATAAAGACCGCCCTCTGTCATGACGGTCTGCATGTGATCGATCAATGTGGCATAGCTCCGCCTCTTCGCGATCGTCCCCTCAGGGGGATTGTCTGAGTTATAGATATAAAGATGCGGCATATCTCCGATCGCAATATCAGGATAGCAGCTCTTGGAGAGTGCAACCGACTTTCCTGGCAGGAACTCGAGGTTTCCGTGCGTCCCGACGTGGACGATCACGTCCGCACCAAACGCGTTCTCGATCCACCGGTATGTAGCCATATACTGATGCGGCGGCGGAATCTCAGGATCATGAAGGATCTTGCAGACCTGCCCGTCACATCGTGAGCCCGCACATCCTCGTTTTGGCTGGACACATATCACAGCGTTGCCGTATCGTACGCCAGTTACAACGATCTTGCCATCATAGACCATAGCAGCAGGAACACCGTCCATCTCCTCACCTGGCGGATTCCCCCATGCATCACACATCTTTTCCTTCACATCCGGATGGAGTGTGTCAAACCATTTTTCGTACTCCTCCTTGGTCACCATCGCAAGCGCCCCGCCTTTGTCCACGATCTCATCGATCGTTGTCCACCTGAACTCTGATATTGCTTTATGGTCCATGATGTTCTCAATGAGTTCTTTACCACTTCCTGGCGGATCAACCGAATATCCCGCTTCTTTCATCGCATTCAATATCCTTGAAACGCTCTCAAGAGTATCAAGATGTGCTCCTGCACCTACTGTTGCCTCGACTGATGCACATGGATTGTTATGCAGGATGAATGCAACCTTGCGCTCGGATTTTGACTTGTCTTTCAATGATATCCATTTCTTTAACCTTCTCACAACTTTGGATATCCGTTCATCAACCGGAACGTGACGTTCAAACTCTGTTCCATGCTCTTCTGCGGTTCTCGAAGCACCGATGATCAAGGGCTCGATCACGCCCTCGAATTCAGACAGCGCAACACTCCACGCAACCTCACTCGAACTCATTCCCTGAATGTCCGCCGTCCATTCCTCTTCAGTCTTGTGATAGACTGTCAACGGATGAAATACCAAAATGTCCAGTTTTTTGAGAGCACTGACCGATTTGTCAGCGTTTCCTGCATGGAATATCGACTGGAGGTTTATAATGGCATTTATCTTCACAGGATCCACGAAGAACTCTTTTGTCACCTCTCCGCTCGATTTGGCGCCTGTTTCGGCATCACCCATTCCGTGACAGAAAGCCGGGATGACATCGAACTCCTTTTCGAGTTCGCAGATCATCGCATCCACGATCTCAAGGTCACCGTTTGACCAGTAGGTTCGATGGAACAATATCCCGATCATATGTTTCTTCTGTGGTTTGTACCATTCCAGATATTCACCTATGGTCTCAAAAGCCTGCTCTGCATCCGGATGGTAGATTCCCTGCCACATCGTCTCGGCTGGCGGTTCTGGGTCGTATTCAGCGCCCAGGACCTCTTTTCCGATATATTTGAGCATGTTCGTTATATTCGGAAGTCCTCCATAGACGTGGTAGGCGTTGACCGTCGCAACAATCTTCAGTTTGACATTCGAAACTTCCCAGAAGGTTGAATCATAACCAAATGAGATGGTTGGAATATCACTGTTCAATCCCTCTATTAGTTCGTCCCATACTCCACTGTCTGACGGACGCAAAATAATGACATCTGCATGTTTTAAAGAGTTTGTACAGTCCTCACGTTTCGAATCATCTTCAAGGTCCTGTGTGGACCATGCGTGCAGTTCCATACCAAGTTCATTACATGCTTCTACAAACAACGGGATATCGCTGCCCCATGTTACTGATACGACCTTCATGTCAAACCCCTGCTTACCGAATACATCTCTATCAGTGACCCCTGCTCCTGTGCAACGATATCATGAACCTGGCCGGATGATAGCTGGTCAACCGAATAATACCGTCCACCGGCATGTTCTGCAATTTCCCTGCAGTAACCAAGCTGCATTTTCACAAACGAGCTGCCCATGGATTCAGCATCAAGAACTATAACATGAATTCCGGCAGATCTTGCCTCTTCAGCGATCGCAAAGAGTTCTTCTTTTACCGTTCCCACTTTGCCACCATTTACGGATACATTCGCCCTGCCATCCGAGATCAAAACCATTATCGCAATTGTCTCATCGTTTTTTCGCTTTTCACCAAGAAGGATGTTCAACCCGCTGTTAAGACCTGCACCTAGCGGTGTTTTCCCGCCTGTTGGTAATTCCCTGAGACTGTTGTATGCGAGATCAACACTTGAGCAGAGTGGAAGCAGCACATCTGCAGTATCACCTTTAAATGCGACCATCCCGATCCTGTCCCGCTGCTGGTAGGAATCCATGAGAAGCGACATGATCGCTCCTTTGGCACTTTCCATCCGGTTTGCGGCACCCATCGAACCGGAGGCATCTACCACAAAGAGGGTTGCTGTTGAGATCTGTCCAATCCTTATCTTTTCCCTGATATCCTGATTCCTGATGATCACCGCATTCTCGCCAGGCATGCCTGCACCGCGCTCTCTCTGGAATGGTGCAGCCGCACGGATCGTGGCATCGAAAAGCGATATCGGTGGTTTTTCCGGAAGGTATCGTGTGACGGGCATATCTCCCCCGGTTGAATCGTGCAAGCGTTGGATTTCTCCTTCCTGATGTCCTCTTGCGGTTTATACGGTCACGTTTTTCCTTTGGTCGCACTCTGCTCACATCGATTGGGTCTCCGATCGCAAAGACCGATTCGGGCTGCTGTGGCTGTGTGCCTTCATCCTCATTTTCAGGCGGGTTTTGAGGTTCCTGCGATTCTTGTTCATTCTCTTTATCTTCCTGCTCGCGATGTTCATGTTTGTGCTGTTCTTCCTGCTCAGGCTGCTGCTTTTCCTGTTGCTCTTCCTGCTCCTGCTCTTTTTCTTCCTGTTCTTTTTTCTCCTCATCCATCATCTGATCGAGCTTATCGGTATCGAGTTGCGGCGGCTCAAAAGGCTTTCTTCGCATCCTGTGCGGCAGTGCAAGTTCCATCGCTTCTTTAATGTCATCGAGCGTTACCTTGGTCCGGTCATCAAATGCTGCGATCGTCTTTGCGGTTCTTGTGATGACGATCTCTGCCCTGTGCGTTCTCACGCCGAGTTCGATACACATCTTAGCTGTGGTCCTGAGAAGATCATCACTGATCGTTACCTCGGGGAGAAGCGACTTCGCTTTTATGATCTTCTTGTTGAGTTCGGTCTGCTGACCCTCGAACTCCTTCTTACACCTGTTTGCATCGGTTTCAAATATTTCTGCAACCTTCACGATCTCGACCCGTGCATCCACATCAGATAAGCTCTCGACAGTAGACTGAAGCCCGAACCGGTCCAGAAGCTGCGGTCTGAGTTCCCCTTCTTCGGGATTCATGGTCCCGACGAGAATGAATCTGGCAGGATGTCCCACTGAGACGCCCTCCCGCTCAACCATGTTGACGCCCATCGCTGCGGCATCGAGGAGAACGTCCGCGACGTGGTCGTCCAGCAGGTTTACCTCGTCGATGTAGAGTATGCCACGGTTTGCAGCAGCCAGTATCCCGGGATCAAGCGCACGTATCCCTTCCTTGATCGCTTTTTCGATATTTAGTGTGCCAACAACCCGATCTTCGGTGCATCCGAGCGGAAGATCGATCACCCGGGCTCTTCTCGCTACACTTTCGAGTTTTTCGCCATTTACCGAATGCTCATAGCAGATGTCGCACATCTCGCCCGTATCTGCAGGATTGCAATTGAACGGACAGCCGTTTACTACATCGATATCAGGAAGCAACTCTGCCAGTGCCCGTACCGCGGTAGACTTCGCAGTCCCTTTCTCGCCTCTGATCAGGACACCGCCGATCCTCGGATTAATTGCGTTTAAGATCAATGCTTTTTTCATCTCCTCCTGCCCAACGATTGCGGTAAAGGGGAGTATCTGTCTGTTTATGTGATGCATTTCATTTGTCTCCAGATTTAATGTGATTTTATAATTTTACAATGTTGCTCTTCTGAACACACTGGTGCAGATCGCAAGCACGATCGTCGCACCTGCTGCAAGCACCAGGATCTCACTGACTGGGATATCGCCCCCGCTCAGAAGCACCCTCGCGCTGTCAATCGCGTGACTGACCGGATTTACGGACGCAACCGTCCTGAGCCAACCCGGCATCTTATCATAAGGCATCAGCGCTGTGCTTGTGAAGAAGAGCGGCATGCTGATCATTGCATTTATCGCAGCATATCCGTCATGGTCGTCCACGACAAGTGCAATCGTTGTCGCAATCGACGCGAAGAGTGCCCCGAAGATGAAGAGTACGATGTAGGTAAGTAGGATGCTCTTTACGCCGTAGACGGTAATCCCGAAGAGCACCGCGACGCCAAAGATCACTGTCGCCTGCACCAGACCCCGAAATGTTATAAAGAGGATCTTGCCGAAAAGATAGCTCTCTCTCGGAGAGGGCATGGCAAAGAATTTGTTCAGAAATCCCAGTATTTTATCGAAGATCACGAGGCTTCCGCTCTGCAGTGATGCGAAGAGTACGCTCATCACCATGATTCCAGGGGTCAGGTACTCAAGATAGTTGTCAGTGAATGTGACGGGAAGGGTGAGCCCGACAAAAATGAGCCACGCAGCAGGCGTCACCAGATGTGCAAATACCGTCATCTTCCAGCGTGTCCATTTTATGAGATCTCTCTCAAAGTAATACCACATAGATCTTATCAAGCTCATCACCGCCGCCTCAGCATCGTTCTGAATTTATAGCCATCAAAAGCGCTATCTTCCTCGCTTGTAGTGACCCTGTCCATGAAGACATCATCGAAGGTTGGTTTGCGTACCATCATCGACTGGATCGTCATACCCTGCCGCAACAACGCCTGGGATATCTCAGGAAGAACCGATTCACCATGATCCGCCAGAAATCTGAGCTCTCCGTTATCCCCTCTACTGAATGTCACACAATCCAGGTCCAATCCCCCGAAGTTGCCTGTTGCGTTGATCGTTATCACGTCCTGTTTGAGACTACTCTTCAGCCTCTCAGGAGTGTCAAGGGCGACGATCTTCCCGTGATCGATGATTGCAACGGTGTCACAGTACTCGTCCGCCTCTTCCATGTAATGTGTTGTCATGAAGATCGATATGCCGTCCTCCCTGAGCGATGATATGTGCCGCCATATCTTCTTTCTCGCAGCAACATCGAGACCGAGCGTGGGTTCATCCAGGAATAGTACCTCTGGCTCATGCACCAGTGCCTGCGCAAGCTCAAGCCGCCGCCTCATACCTCCGGAGTATGTCTTCACGAGATCTCCGGATCGCTCGGAAAGTTCCATCAGGTCCAGCACCTCATCGACCTTTCTGGCTCTGTCGGGTATGCCGTAGAGCTTTGCGTAGAGGAGCACGTTCTCCCGCCCAGTGAGCTTGATATCGAGCGCCATCTCCTGTGGTACGTAGCTGATCACACTCCGTACCTTCTTTGGATCTTTTACTACGTCATGCCCACAGATTCTGGCAGTGCCCTCGGTTGGTCTCTGAAGTGTTGCCAGTATCCGCACAATCGTGCTTTTTCCAGCTCCGTTCGGACCCAGGAGTCCGAATACCTCGTTCTTAACGTGCAGATCCACATGATCCACGGCACAGAGATCGCCGAAGTATTTGGTCAGGTTGTTGATCTCGATCATTTTTATATCAAAATAAAAAAAAGGAAAGCATTTAGCTTCCCTGTTGCGGATACTCGAATACGCCCTGTTCAGATACGTCAAAGTCTATGCCAAAGAATGTATCTATATACTCCTGATGG
>Ga0255399_1033_pt1 | contig 11944 bp, 19 predicted proteins | sample ANMaggSSYBR01J13_FD_182115 | JGI IMG/M metagenome (GOLD analysis project Ga0255399, IMG submission 182115) | Sediment cell enrichment communities from methane seep in Santa Monica Basin, California, United Staets - ANME aggregate JGI... | ecosystem: Environmental > Aquatic > Marine > Cold seeps >...
TGTTCATAAACGTCATTGGGGCTGTGGTGAGTATCAAAAAAGTTTTGCAAGCCTGAATCCCATGCTATAGTTGCAGCAAGCGGCCCTATAGTTTTTAAATATGTTTTTATGAGGTCCCAGTCACTTTCACTATTCTCATAAGTTGAAAACCATCCCCAATTCTCTATCTGCCAGAGTTTATTATCTGGTTGAGGTGGATCGGTATAATAATCCCAGTCCTCACATTTATCTTCACAGGGAATATAATCTGTAGCAGTATATGGCATACAGGATTCAATTGGTACTCCGTTAATCCCATTACCCTGTTGACCAGACTGCGTACTTACAATATTTTCTATCATGGTAGAACCCCAACCACCACCACATCCGTTACATCCAGCGTTGATACAAGACAGACCGTACTGCTCAGATAAATCCATATCCGTAGTAGGATAGCCCGAGGCTATATCTATGGCAGCTTCAAAAGCACCCCAAGTTCCAAATATATAGCAGCTACCACAATACACAGGGTAAGCTTGATCTTTTACAGGTGTCAACCAGTTTCCATTATAGTCAGTCCAACTGAACTGATTAGGGAGATCATCGAAACTCATCATTGGCTCAGGATCAGGATCCATTTTTTCAAGGATTTCTTCTGATTTTGGTGGTATATCTGTCATCCCTAGATATTTTGCAGAATTTATTTGGCAATTCTCATCTGCAGAAAATTCTTGCACATTATATTCCAATGCAGTTACATTTAAAGCAAATCCAAAGCATAAAACCAGCGTTAAAAAAAAGCATATTATTTTCTTTCTCATATTTGTTGCCTCCGTACGTTCTCTATGTCCTCCACATATATCAAATTTACTATTGGGTAGACTTTTTGATGTCTGCAAAAACGTCAAGAATTTGCGATTTTGGCCATGATCCGAGGGAGATACAGATCAAATCCAGTTTTCTCCTGAGAAAAACTAAATAATTTCATTAAAATTCGATAGTCTACAAAATAGACATTTGATCTTTTTTTGCAGAAAAATTGTGGTTGATCGGGAACGAATTGGAAAAAATCTTATGTTCTAGTTAGGTATTTCGTGAGTAACCTAAAAATTTCTTCGGTAATGTTGTTTTCTGATGGATGTGAGGATAATAAAATCTAGTATTTTACTATTCGTTATTTCCTTATCCCATGTGTGCATCCTATTATATTTCCATTCTTGTCAAGTTTATGGTCACCTACAGCAATTGCTTTGAAAGGATAGGTGCAGACACCGGTGTCTTTACATTGGAACTTACATTTAATACATTTCATTAAATCACCTTAAATGTCTCCAACCGCCAGGAGTCATTTTTTCAACAATTAATCCGCCGTCGGAATCCACTGAAAGTCTGTAATCTTTAGAATTCTCATATCCCAGCGGTCCTTCAACTGCTGTTGTAAGTTGTAGCAGTTCATTATCTTTTAGTATCAATTCTTTAACAGTTTTCTCTTCCCAACTTTTCCTTTTCATCCTATCCATAAATGATCGCGTTATTTATTTATCTTTTTCAGAAAACTAGCGAAGTGCCCTGGTTTCAATTAGCAGGCAGCTGCAGTGAAACCGCCATGTCCAGTTCCTACGATTGTGATGTTCATTTCTTTTTTTCCTTAGTTTTCTCTTCAAGATGTCTTTTTGCCTTAGCAATTTCGCCATGTAGACTTCCTATTTCAGATTTCATAGCATGAATTTTCTCCTCGATGTGTTTCTCTTTAATGTTAAACTCTGCTTTTGTAATCTTCTTCCTTTCACATTTCTCATGTAGATTTTCAATTTTCATCTGTTCTTTTTCGATTCTTTTCTCCAGTTTTGCAATATTCCTCTCTAATCTTCCAATGAGTCCCATGTTATTTACCTTCACAGTACCTTCTCATATGTTTCAAAGATATTGCTTTCTTTTACAACCCAAATCTGATATATCACTAATAGATGTAGCGCTTCTCGGCTATTTCTACCATCTGATCTCTTTTTTCTTTGAAATCTATGATAACATTCTCCACAGCAAAAAAAGGATGTTAGCGATCTTGGTTGACATTACAATAACAAAAGGATAAAAAAAATTCCTTTTCAATAGAGCTGCAGGATATCCGAATAAACAAATTAAAATGGGATAGCTTACAACAATATTCTACCCATATATACTCGGTTGTAAAACCTGACCCGGTGCCATCGGTTTTGCTTGTCTATGAAATTTTTGAAGCTGTTTTTCGATACGTCTCGCCTCATCATACAATGGCCCAATATTTATTTCAACACCAGTTATCTTGGCGATAACATTCAATGCAGATGCAGCAGCTCCTGCATCAGGGATATCAGGATGAGCCTCAGCAAGAACAGCTATCACATCAAACCCCGCTTGTTTCCCTACATTAAGTAAAACACCTGAGACACCTGCAATTATACCATTTTTGAACTGAAGGATGTTCTTTTCTCTGAGCATGGTTCTGGCCTGCTCTGTTGATCCTATCGCATATGCATCAGCAGTATTTTCTTCATCTGAAAATTTATCTTTTTTACCTTCAACAATCATACCCTCAGGAGAAATTAAAAGATTACATCCTTTCTCACTCACCCACTCCATAACTGTATTTGATATGGAATTGATCAAATGAGATTTTGGTTTAAAGTCAGAGACAAATACAGCAATTTTTTTACCAGTTTCCAATATCCCCACATATGTACGAACAGGAGACAACGGCTCTCCGGTATGCACAACAGAAAGCGCAGGAAACTCCGCTGAATTTAAAGCCCCGATCTGTTTCAGGTCTAAAGCATCTATCAAGTAATTGGCAACAATAGTACTAACCATTCCTATGGAGGGAAAACCTACAATGACAGTTGCATCGCTAAGATCTATGTCTTCAAAATCGATGATCTCGACATCATCCAAATGCATCGACTCATCTTCAGTATGCTTTTTCTCCCCTGTTTCATCCCTGCTCATATTTTTTTTATCTCCTAACCATTGACCACAATCTTCCTCAACTTATGATTTTATAACAGTTATTCCCTTATAAAGCCATACAATGTTGGTGTACTAAGACATAAGAAAAGGATTTATCCTATTGGTTTGGCATTTTAATCTTCAAGGATATCGCGCAAGTGTTTTTCTTTCATCTTGATTTCTCGTATTGTATGGTCTATCCTTTTGATTTTTTTGAACGATCGATAAATAAAATAGGTTCCTAAAAAAGCAAGGGTGAAGCAGATGGTTAGCAATGGAATGATAAAATGAAGGACTGCAGAAACATCATAATATCTTGATGTTGCAATTAAAACAGTAAATACAGATATGGGCAATGTAAAAATAGCTATCGCAGTTCTCAACACAGCAAGAGACGTTCGCTTTTCAGCTAGTAATACACTTATTGTGTTATATATTTGTGATGTTTCTCTCTTTGTACCCATAGTTAACACCTTTCAACCAAAATGAAACGTTGTTGTTTTATTTAAAGTATTTTAGAGGCTTATAGAAAAATCTTCAAAAGGGGTTCCACTTTCCATCTGGTATTCTCTGGCAATCAGGCTGATTCCTGCAAATGTAAAAAATCCAGCGGCAGCACCAAGAACATAAGTTAGAGGTCCTATAAACAACAGAGTTGTATTTAGCAGATATATTTTTAGTTTATCTATGGATATGGGTTTATAAAGCAGTAGCTGTTCCGAAATTATAGTTTAAAAAAAGAGGAAAAAATATGAAAGGAAAAATAAAATGGTTCAATGCACGAAAAGGGTTTGGATTCATAGAAAGCAAGGATGAAAAAGATGTCTTTGTCCACAACACAGCCATACCCGAGGGAACCCATCTAGATGAAGGTGACGAAGTAGAATTTGAAGTAGAAAAAGATGAAAAAGGGCCGAAGGCAGTTAACTTAAAAAAATTGTGAAATAGGATTTTTTTTCAATTACTGTATAATTTAGCTGAAAACTCCTGTGTAGTCTAACATAGGGAAGGAAGAAAAACATCTTTTTTTCTTTCTATTAGTTTAACAATACCTTTCTCAGTCTGGATATCATCAATGTATAGCAGTTCTGAAGCTATGTTTTCATTTTGACATTTTGACACCATGAGTTTATATAGCGATATTGATAAACATTATCACGATATGAATGGTTGGGGCAAAAAGAGCAAAAGAAAATAATGTTGATAACTGGCTTTACTATATTAAAATACCAGAGAGACGTAAAAACAAAGGAAAAGAGGCTTATTCCAATATGTCTTAGAGGGAAGAAAAATGGTAAAAAAGTTTATGGATGAATTGGTAGGTAGATATTGTAAGATTGTAGCTCGGGAACCTGGTGAAAATAGAGCCCATGTTATTTTTGGTATACTTAAGGATATCAATTATGATAAACGATTAGTCGTTATCAAGTCTAATCCTGGCATAAAGTGTTTGAGTATGGAATCAATAGTGGCGATGAAGCCGAAGAATCAGACTAGGATTTAGTTTTAGTTGACATATCTTTTTTTGACTTTTCAGATAGTTTTCTGAAGAAATGTCAATTGCAAAATTACTAGCGAGGGAAAATACGGGTGCTAAATTTGTTTATACATATTCCAAGGCAAATACCATTGTTTGAAGAGCAGGATGATGGAAGTTTTAAGCACTCATCCAAATTTGGTTAAAAGGATAAAACACCTTGATACTCTATCAACTATACAGTAAAATCTAATCAGTTTTATGACGATCTGCCGACCTTCGTTGCATTCTTGATACGTCCCATTCCATCTGCATGAGATTTAGATTTATACCCATGTCATCCTCGATTGTCGTATAGCAATCATCTCCGATACGATGTCCTATCTCTTTTATAAAATAAAAACCTGCATCCCTTCCTAGTGATTCAGTCATTGAATATATGATTTCATGGATTGCCTTTCCAACCTCAGTTGGTGATGCATTGTTCACATCGGACATAACTGTAATTGAATCACGGGCCCCCAAGAAACGTGTATCTTTTATTTCAATGTGTTTCAGAAAATCATATTTTCCTTCAAGTTTTTTTACTAATGAATCCATAGTTGAAATAACATTAATGTCCGTGTCTTTCCGGTTAGATATTTTAAGCAAGGTAGCCAGAACAGTTCTCATGACTTCTGAGTTTTCTATCATAGGTGCATCCCCACAACATCCTAAATTTCATTAACAATATAAACTGTATGGCATCATGATAATGATGCAATTGTATAAGTTTTTTTGCCCATAAAAATTTTGCCGGACAACACTGATTCCCTTTCTTGTCCACAAAATAGAAGAACGCATATCTATTCTGTTTGAATATTACTTATGAATACTACCGTACTTATTTTAGGAGATGAATCAGACTGGGAATCCTACAACAGATTCTGTGAGCAGTTACAGAAACATCATTCAAAAAAACTGAATTGGGTTACCGCTACGTATGCTCTTCTTGAGAAAGATGGACTGCCCTTAATCGAAAGTGATACGCTCATAATCTACCTGTTCTTCCCCTTTACATATTGGGATAAACATGTTGAGAAAGAAGGATATGAGGGTGTATACGGGAATGTAGATTTTTATAACAAGTTCAGGGCTTTTTGGTCTGAAATTCATCGGATTCTCAGAAAGGTCTATCGTGGGAAGAAAATACATTTTATAAATCATCCGTTGAAGATTGCCATTGATCGTGACAAAGAGCTTACAAAAACTATCTTATCTGAAAACAAAATCAATATACCAACACCCTACTACACACGGAAGTATAAGGATATTTTAAAGTTGGTCGACCAGGAAAATAAAAAAACTGTTTTTAAAGGTTCGATACGGCTCTATGGGTAAGGGTATGACATACATGGAGAAGGGGAACTGGAAGACGAATTTTAGATTTGAGGGTGGTAAGATAACTAGTCCACGTTCTGATCACGGTTGGACATTTATAGATGTAACAGATAACGTTGAGTTCCTGAAAGAGATTTTAACAAAAGATATTGTCATCGAAGAGGCGATAAATACCTACAAATTGGATGATATAATATTTGATTTGAGACTTTATGTTTTCTATGATGAAGTGCTACACATCCTTCCTAGAACAAACGAGAAAAATGCGATCACAGCAAATATATCTCAAGGTGGACAGGGAAGATCAACTCGGTTTCTCAAAAAATTTCCAAAAAACATTATCAACAAAGCGGTTACGAGTGGAATCAGAACGATAAAGGCAATGGATATCAATTTTGCAGGGGTAGATGTGATGATCAGTACCGACTTTAAAGTATATGTGGTTGAACTAAATGCGTTCCCAGGATTCCCAAAGGTAAGCAGGTTTAATCTTTCAAAAAGAATTATACAACTTATAGAAGATAGGAAATGGAATTAAAATGCGGTTATTGCCATATTTTTTAGTATTCAAACTGAACTATGAAAATCAAAATTCTAGGTTTTTACAAGATTGATTTTGAAAGAAGTTAAACGCCCTGCCGCAACATGTTATAAAAGGAAAAGAGAGGAGATATACTCTCCTTATTTCTTTTTAAGATATGGAAGCCCTGTTCTCTTGTTAACACCGACTACCATGTTATCAGGTTTGTCACACTGTGAGCCGCTTTTTGGTGTTCTCTTACTAAAGTAATAGATCGTCTGGTTTCTTCCGCCTTTTAATGTTACGTCTTTCTTATATAATGTCCATCCTTCATGTTTATATACCATAGTATCACTCCATATACAGGATACACATTCTGTTATTTAACAATTCCCAATCGTTTTTTAAAAGATGATAAATAAATTGATACAATCAAGAGGATGTTCTAATAATAACATCCGAGTAATGAGATATATGAAATATTATTCACTTTGCTCATCTTGCAGATCAATGACCATTTCAGTAAGTACATCTTCAAAAACGTGATGGCGGTACTCCCTAATTGAACCATCAGCTAAATGAGCTTTTACAACAAAATATGCACCATCTTTTATGATCTCGATATTACAAATCATCTCCATGGTTTCTCACTGCTCAACTGGCAACCCGAATCCAACAGATACATTTACATTTTCTGTTGAAAATCACTCCTATTAATTCTAATTATCTCCGCATCGTTTCATCATTTTAACATTTTATCTTTGAGGATAAAAAGAAGCCTACCTACAAGTAACTATCGAATACCTGTTGAGTTGATAAAAAGACAGATTAGTTACATTTTGTCTTTTTTCGTCGCAGTTTGTTTTTCCAATTCTTTCTTTCTAGCCGTTTCGATTTATCAGTCATTATTTCCGCCTCATAAATATGTCTATCTTTTTGAGTATCTTCCTAAATAGCTTATCCCTTTATAAACTTCATTTTTTCCTTAGATGGGTGGTTAAGTACGATTTTTAGAAATATGATGTCTCTACATAGATAGTCATTATAAAGCACATGTTTGTTTAGGTTACTCAATAAAGCTCAATCAATGTTCATTGGGAAGTGATATCTATATGATAGAAGTAAAGGTAGAAAATATCGTAGCGTCTACTGTGTTTGCAGAGAAATTAGACTTAGATTTTATATCACAATCACTGGAAGAAGCTGAATATGAACCTGAACAATTCCCAGGTTTGATTTACAGGTTAAAAAATCCGAAGACAGCTACGCTTCTCTTTACAAGCGGCAAGGCCAACTGCACAGGAGCAAAGAACATTGAGGATGTACGCAAGACTATTGATATAATAGCGGAGAAACTGCGGAAATTAGGTATGGATATACATAAGAATCTGGGGATAGTTGTTCAGAATATGGTGGCTACAGCAAATCTCGGAGGGGAACTCAATCTTACTGAAACAGCTATAGGTTTAGGTCTTGAAAATATTGAATATGAACCTGAACAATTCCCCGGACTTGTTTATCGGATAAAAGAACCTAAGGTAGCCATGTTACTTTTTACTTCTGGTAAAATAGTCTGTGCTGGTGCAAGAAATACAGAGGATGTATCAAAAGCAGTTGAGCGGCTATCCAAAGAGCTTTCTTCCTTGGGACTTCTCCACTAAATGTCCTTTCTCCCTTTTTACTGTAGGTTAGACTAATAGAATAGCATAGGTCTGGTTTAAATTGACAGAAGATAAAAAGAAACAGAAAATAGAGGAAACTGTTAAATGCCCCGAATGCGGAAGTACATATCTTAGCAGGGATCATTCTAGAGCAGAATTAGTATGTAAAAATTGTGGACTTGTTATTGACGAGGATTTCATTGATTATGGTCCCGAGTGGCGTGCGTTTGACAGTAATCAACGTGAAAAAAGAGCACGAACAGGAGCTCCAATGACCTATACGATTCATGATAAGGGTCTTAGTACAATGATAAGCTGGAAAAACCGAGATTCTTACGGAAAATCAATTCCGACAAGAAACAGGGCACAGTTGTATCGTCTAAGAAAATGGCAGAGAAGAATTAGAATCAGTAATGCCACAGAGAGAAACCTGGCAACTGCTCTTTCTACACTTGACCGTATGGCATCAGGCATGGGCCTCCCTAGGACTGTCAGAGAGACAGCTGCTATGATTTATCGTAAAGCTGTATTAAAAAAACTCATACGCGGTAGAAGCATAGAAGGTGTATCTGCTGCCGCACTTTATGCTGCATGCCGACAGTGTAACGTGCCAAGAACCCTTGATGAACTAAGTAATGCATCAAGTATGTCAAGGAAGGATATCGGCAGAACCTATAGATATATCACCCGTGAGCTGGGGTTAAAATTGATGCCAACCTCTCCGCAGGATTATATCCCAAGGTTTTGCAGTAAGTTGAAGCTCAGCGCTGATGCGCAAGCGAAGACGCTGGAGATAATAAAAGGGGCTGTGGATCGGGAACTTACCAGTGGGCGTGGTCCAATAGGCATTGCCGCAGCATCTTTGTACATTGCAACAATACTTTGTGGTGAGCGAAGAACACAAAGAGAAGTAGCAGAGGTGGCGAGTGTAACAGAGGTTACCATACGGAATCGCTATAAAGAACTTGCTGAGAAACTGGATATTGATATTATATTGTAGGTTTACGATTCTACCTACTTACTTTTCTTTTTGGTTGTGAGATATATTTCAATTGAGGATACATTGGATGTTCTACCCTCCTCGTTGGTGAGGCTTTCAGTACTAATTTTTATGTCTTTTACATCCGCATCTTTTACAAACCTGTTTCTTACAATTTCTGCAGTGTCTACTGCCCTGCTTATTGCTCTACCTCTAGCTTTTATTATAACCTCATCTGAACCGCTCATGTTAAACTGTGTTACAACTGCAAGTACGTAGCTCATCGGTGGTTTGTTTCCAACATATATAGTGTTTTCATCTGTTTTTCTTTCTTCCGTTGTTTTTTCTACCATAATCTTCTTATCCTCCCCTTAGACACATTTGACTGTATTTGGTTTCAATCTGATTCCTATACTGCATCTCACTATATAATGCTTTACGTAAAATAAGCTACGGGTAGATTCATCTACGCTTGATCCCTTGATGTATTGTACTCCACAAAATATAATTTTACAAATATGGGTGGAGAAATGTTTTAAAACAGACGACTGTTGCCATAAACAGGTGAATTAATCAAAATGAAACACGATACAAAAAAGCAACAAAAATCTTGGTTAAGAAACTTATTTCGTTCTACTCCCTCTTCGGTTGAAGAAGATGATACTAAGATTAGTATTTCATCGCTAAAAAAACTGGCGATTACAAAAGAACAAAAGGATATTTTAAAGCTGATCGAGCATGAAACAATACCATCTGTTAGAGCGGCATGGATAGATTATTTCCTTCGACATACGAAACATTCCAAATGTAAAGGAGACTAACTAAAAAACAGAAGACAGGGTTTACAAGAAACTGTTTTTATGCAGAGGATTTTTCTACATATCTTTTTGATTCATCATGTGATAATTTACGGAATTTTTCTTTAATATCAATTACAGCTATCTCAATAGCATCAGGATTAAGTTTCCCTTTGGAACCTTTATGAATAGCTTTAATACCCATATTTATAGCTTCTTCCATTGTCATGTTTTCTTTATAGTTTTCTTCGAAATATTCCATAGCTTTATTGCGTCCAGTTCCCTCGCTACCTGCTTTATACTCCATAAAAGCACCAGATGGATCAGTAGAAAACAACCAAGATCTTGTTTCGTCAACACCAGCAATTAGAAGAGAAGTACCAAATGGTCTCACTCCGCCGTACTGTGTATAGCCATGTTTGAAGTCACAGAGCTGTTTAACAAGTGTCTTCACCCGTATTTTCTCATCATAGGTTATCCTATTTATCTGAGCATCTACACGGGCTCTATTTACCAGTACTCTTGCATCGGCGACAAGACCAGAAGAAGTACAACCAATGTGATCATCTATCTGAAAAATCTTCTCAATAGAATCAGGTTCTATCAAATGAGAGTCGATGCGTCTATCTGCAATTAATACTACACCTTCTCCAAATATTAATCCAACTGTAGTAGTTCCCCTCTTGACAGCTTCTCTTGCATATTCAACCTGAAACAATCTTCCATCAGGGGAAAATATTGTAATGGCTCTGTCATACGCCATATCAGATGGTTGCATTATCTAGTCCTCTCCTATCTCAAATCCTCAACAAAGAGTTATCCTGTGATTTATCTGTCCTGAATACAACTGTGCATTATATATCTTCCCGATACTGAAGATGGTGTTATCTAAACTTTTGTCATAATTTATTTATAACAACTATGTAATTACCTGAACCTTGGGAGAGGTTAATATTTGCTGAGGATACGTTGGCATGGTCATTCATGTTTTGAGATAACAAATGAACTTACTGTAGTGACTGATCCACATGATGGGAAATCAATTGATATCAATGCTCCAGATGTACTGGGTGATATCATTCTGGTTTCACATGATCATTATGATCATAATAGTGTAGAATCTGTGGAAAAAGAAGAATCAATAGTTGTCAGGGATGAAACAGAAAAAACAGTTTTGGATGTCCAGATAAAAGGGATTAAATCATTTCACGATGAATATCATGGAGAAAAACGAGGAAAAAACATAATTTATAAATTTACCATGGATAACATGACTTTTTGTCATCTGGGCGATCTAGGTCATGAACTTGATGGGGATGTTGTTCAGCAGATTGGTGATGTTGATGTGTTATTTATCCCAATTGGCGGTAATTTTACTATTGACGCAGAAAAAGCGTGGAATGTTATTAATGATATTAAACCCAAGATAGTTATTCCAATGCATTATAAATTCGGGGGGCTGTCATTACCGATAGCAGAAATAGACCCCTTTTTAGCGAAAAATAACTTTGATGTTTTACATGTTGGTAACGAGATAAATATCGAGAGAGAGGATCTGCCTGAAAACCCTGAGATTTGGGTATTTACTTTACAATAGGATGTGATATGTTATGAGTCAGTTAAATAAAACAATTGTTGAATGTCAAAAGTGTGGAGCGATATCTAAGATAGAGACTCATGAGATTCGTGATGTGTTTGATGCAGTGTGTCCAAAATGTAGTTCGGAGCATCTATATATTAGAGAGGTACATCTCAATGATGTTGATGATAATGTAGGGAAAATAAGGGATAATAAGGATGTTCATCAGAGTCATAAGGAGAGGAGAATTAAAGAAATTCGTGAGAGGGCAAAGCGGTTAAAAATTGGATGGAGTAAAAAATAAGAAAATAACTTGCTTAGTACTGCTCCATCATCTAATAAGTGAAAAGATATTTTCGTAGAAATCTCAAAATATCTTTGGTATTCTGTTTACGGATATTTGTAAACTTTCTAGTTAAATTTGATCCCCCCTCAATGACTCATAGAATATTAAAAATATCCAACAATTATTCAATTCTCCAGAGGCAACAAAAATATTATCGATCTAAGCTTGATAATACCAAAGATATTTTAGTTGTTTTTAGATACGCTTCTTTGATCGGGTGGATAAAACACTCTACGCCATTAGG